>Ga0157369_10000156_pt1 | contig 96474 bp, 89 predicted proteins | sample C25metaG_FD_113461 | JGI IMG/M metagenome (GOLD analysis project Ga0157369, IMG submission 113461) | Corn rhizosphere microbial communities from Kellogg Biological Station, Michigan, USA - C2-5 metaG | ecosystem: Host-associated > Plants > Roots > Rhizosphere > Soil | place: USA: Michigan... | reverse complement strand
TAGACGCGGTCGATGCCCGTGCCCAGGATGGCGATCGTGTCGCCGGAAGCATCGAGCGTCGCGCGATGCGCGGCTGCATCGACGCCGAGGGCCAGGCCGGAGACGACGGCCATCCCGACGGAGACGAGATCGCGCGCGAGGTGCGACGCCGCGCTCAGCGCGTACGGCGAGGCCTTGCGCGAACCGACCATCGCGATCGACTGCCTGCTGGCCAGCGCCAGATTTCCCCGGTAGAAAAGCGCCAGCGGCGGATCGACTAACTGGCGGAGCAGCGGCGGGTAATCGTCATCGGCGAGCGTGACGGTTGAGCTCCGCACCGCCTCGATCTGTTTGCGAAGTTCATCGTTCCGCCACGGTGCGCCGGCGTCGGCTCCGTCAATACTTAGCAATTGCCGCAACATGGCTGGGGATGCGCTGCACATCTTCGAGAGAGGGTCGAACGTTTCGATGAGGAGACGGATGCGGGATGGCGGGAGCGGTAGCAGGGCATACGCGATCAGGCGATCGCGGAGCGGGACTTCGGGCATATGCGTGTTGGTGCCGCGGGAGAGAGCGATGCGTGTGGGACGCCGCCGTGACAATGGTAATCTCAGCAGCCTGTTCCGGTAAAGTCGCGGAGGGAGATCGACGATGAAAGGGATGCTTCGCCTCTCGATTCTGTTCGCCACGCTGACCCTGTCGATCGGCTGTTCACACAATTCCGATCTCACCCGCCCGTCGGCCCAGGACAACTTCGGCGTGCAGATGGCGCGCATGAATCTCTGGCGCGAAGCGATGTTCCGCTTCGAGCGCGCCATCGAGATCAACCCATCCGACGCGCAGGCGCACAACAACCTGGCCGTCGCATACGAGGCCAACGGCGACTTCGAGAAGGCGCGCAAGGAGTACCTCGAGGCGCTGAAACTCGACCGCTCCAACCCCTACATCCAGAAGAACTACAGCCGCTTCGTGGAGTTCCTGTCGCGAAACAAGAAGCGCCAGGCTGCTGCCGCGGCGAAAGTTACGGCGGCATCGCCGGCCGGCGCTTCTTCATCGGCGACTGGCGTCACCAGTTCCGGCTCGGATCGTCCGAATGGCGCGGACGTTCCGCCGCCTGCCGGCCTCACTCCGCCGTCGCCGCCGCCGAGTGACCGTCCGCAGCCGGCGCCTCAGCCGCCGCCGCTGATGCCCGCGACAAAGCCGCCGGGAGGTGTTTTGTGAAACGCGTTTCCGCAGCCGTTCTCGCCGCGCTTCTTCCTCTTGCCGCATTCGCGGGGGTGACCGAAGTCAAACTGAAACTGCCGGTGAAACCGAAACTGCAGATCACGGGCGATGAGAAGGTCGCCATCGCTCCGTTTGTCATCGCCAATCGCGAAAAGAAAAACGATCGCGCCTCGAAGATCGATGTGCAGGCGGAGTTTCAGCGCTATCTGAAGAAGCAGCTGACCAAGAATACGAAATTACGTCTCGTGGACGTGCCGCAGACGCGCCTTCCCGGCACTGACATGAAGGCGCTCGAGGCCAATCGCGATTACTGGAAGAGCCTCGGCGCATCCACGGGCGCCGACTTCATCGTCTCCGGCGTCGTCGATTTCGACGTCAACGACAAGTCCGGCTACAAGACCGAGGAGTATGTGTCGCCTGCGGACGGGCGGACGTATTACCGGCAGGTGCTCGTGGAGACTACCGGATTCGTTTTCGACATCGACATCGCCGTCTTCAATGCGGACACCGGCGAGAAAGTCATCGAAGACAATTTCCGCGATTTCAAAGAATTCGACCAGCGCAATTACGACGAAATCCTGGGGCTCTTCGAGAATCTCCGTTCCATGGAGACGCAGCTCGTCGGTATTTTCGTGCCCCAGGAGACATCCGCTACCCGATACGTGTTTACGGAATGAGACCGCGGCCACGGAGGCTCATTTGAAGCGAACGATCGCTCTACTGTTCTTCGTCTCCATCCTCTTCGCGCCGAGCGCCTATCCATTCGGCCAGAACAAGATCGTCTACGACAAGTTCCATTGGAACATTTATCACGCCACGCATTTCGACATCTATTTTTACGATGAAGAGAAGCCGGCGCTGGAAAAGGTCGTCGACATGGCCGAAAGCGCCTATGACGATTTATCGCGCAAGTTCAATTTCCAGATCTCGAAAAAGATCCCGATCATCTATTACGCCACGCATTCGGCATTTGAGCAGACCAACGTCGATCTGAATTTCATCCCGGAAGGCGTCGGCGCGTTTGCGGAACCGACGCGCAACCGGATGGTCATCCCGATCGATACGACCGACGAGAAGTTGCTGCAGCTCATCCAGCACGAGCTCACGCACGTCTTCGAGTACGAAATCCTGTTTCAGGGGAAACTCGGCAGAGAGGTCACGTCCAATCCGCCCACGTGGCTCATGGAAGGGCTGGCCTCGTTCATGGGCAACGACGAGGACTCGAAGGACCGCATGGTCCTGCGCGACGCCGTCGTGAACGATCAGGTGCCCGCCATTTCGCATGCGCAGGGCGGCGGGTACTTTGCCTATCGCTTCGGCCACGCCGTCTTCCAGTACATCCAGCAGAAGTACGGATGGGAAGGGCTGCGCGATTTCATTTACGAGTATCGCAATACGCTCGGCAATTCGGTCGACAAGGCGCTCAAGCGCGCATTCGATCTGAAGCCGGACGAATTCGACTCGCAGTTCCGCACCTGGCTGCGCAAACAATATCTGCCGGCGCTCGTGGCCAAAGGCGAGCCGCAGGAGTACGGCGATCCGTTCAAGATTGCCGATTATGTCGAGAGCGAAGACATGTCGCCGGTGCCGTCTCCGTCCGGCGATCTGCTCGCCTCGTATGCGACGTACAAAGAGGACGTCGACGTCATCCTCTACAACATCCCTGAGCGGCGCATGCTGCGCAATCTGACCAGCGGATTTACTTCGAAATACGAATACGCCATCGCCCAGATGCTGACGGTTGGTCCGGTCATGGGACGCGACATCGCGTTTGCCCCGAGCGGCGACCAGATCGCGCTTTTCGTCAAGAAAGAGCGCGGACGCAATCTCCTGCTGATCAACGCGCTGACCGGCGCGATCGAGCGGTCGGTGAAAATGGACCCCTACGAGCAGCAGCTCGCGCCCGCCTACTCGCCGAACGGCAAAACGATTGCGTTCGCGGCGTTCAAAGGGAACGTTCCCGACATTTACCTCTACGACGTCGCCAGCGGCTCGATCACGAACGTCACCAATGACAAATTCTTCGACGGCGCGCCGACGTTTTCGCCGGACGGCAAATGGCTGGTTTATTCGTCCGTTGTCAATGGCTACGCCAAGCTCTTCAAGCTGAATCTGGCGAATTACTCGGAGCGCTATCAACTCACCACCGGCGACTGGAACGACATCGACGCCTGGTTTTCGCCGGACGGTAAACGCATCTTTTACGCCTCCGACAAACAGACCGGCCGCAATATCGAACAGGCTGCGCAGATCTTCCAGAATGCCGAGGCCAAGGCGAAGCCGGATGGCGCAACGCCGGCGGCCGATCTGACGAAATACGCGGCGTACAACATCTACTCGCTGAATCTCGACAACGGCGACGTGCTCCAGTACACGGACGTGGTCGGCGGCTGCTTCACGCCGATCGTCTTTACCGGCACGAATAGCCGCGAGCGCATGGTTTTCGCGTCGTATTACAAACGCCACTGGCGCCTCTATTCGACGACGACCGACAAGCCGATTCATGCCGCCGAGAAAACCACGCTGCCGTCGGCGCCTCTGCAGGCTTCGGCCCGCACGTTGTTCCAGCCGCCGGTCGAGGTAACCATCGATCCTGAGAAGATCGAGAAGCCGGGCGGGTTCAAGCTCTTTATCGACGACGTCGAAGTCAACGCCGGCGTGACCTCGGACAACCTTCTCGTCTCGCGCTCGGTCATTTACATGAGCGACATGCTCGGCGATCGCCGCTTCATCGCCTCGCTCGACTCCGTGTCGTCATTTTCGAATTTCGACTTCCTCTATCTCGATCTTCACAACCGGACCAACTGGGGCTTCCGCGTCTTCGACAGCCGCGCGTTCTACTCGACGCTGTCGACCGAAAATGACTTCTCCATCGATCGCCATCAGCTGTATCGCGAGACGGGCGCGGTGGGCATCATCAGCCATCCGTTCGATCGCTACCACCGCGTTGATTTCGCCGGCGGCTTCGAGGCGCGCGACCTTGAATATCCGTTCCTCGACGATGCCGGCAATCTCTTTTTCGTAGCCCGCCGCGACAATTTCCCGGTCGTCTCCGCGAGCTTCAGCGGCGACACGACGTCGTTCAAGGAGTTCGGGCCGATCTCCGGACACCGTTACGAGATCGGGACGCTGTTCGCGCCGAACATTCATCGCAGCGCCACGAACAGCATCGGCGGCAGCGGCGGATCCGTTTTGACGAACGACTACACGCTCGATGCGCGCCAGTACCTGCCGATCTCCTCGCGCGCGCTTCTGGCCACGCGCCTCTTCGTCGGCTACTCACGCGGCGATTTCCCGAATTTCTATTACTTCGGCGGCCTGAACACGGTGCGCGGCTATGAGTTCCGCTCGATCATCGGCACGCAGGCGGCGTATGCGAACGTGGAACTGCGCTTTCCGCTGATCGACGTTCTGGCCACGCCGATCGTGGCCTTCACCGGCATCCGGGCCAATCTGTTCTTCGACATCGGCGGCGCGAAACTGCCGGGACAGGCGTACACGTTCTGGAAGGATCGCCGCCTGGTCAACGGCCTGGCCGCGGTCGGTTACGGCGTGTCGTTCAACATGCTGGGCCTCGAGCTGCACTGGGATTTCGCGAAGCGCACCGACCTCCGCAACGTCTACGGCAAGTTCCGCACGGAGTTCTGGATCGGCGAGGTGTTCTGACCCGTCGGCGAAGCCGGCGTAAGAACCGTAGCCCACGGCTTTCAGCCGTGGGTTTTCGTATGCGTCGGATTTTGTGAGCCCGTTTTAACGGGCGAGAGAAACCTTTCTTTCGCGCGTCAAGACGCGCTCACGAAGGGCCAGAATCCGCTGACCCCACGGCTGAACGCCGTGGGCTACGGTTCTCACGCCGGCTACGCCGGCGAACGGTGGGGTGAGTGGGAAGGAAGAGGCGGCGCCGGTTTTACGGCGCCGCCTGAAATCCGTGTCGGGGCTAGACGACTGCGCGTCTGCCGACGATGAGGCGGTAGATGAAGAGCAGGACGACGGCGCCGATGATCGAGCCGATCCATCCCGCGCTCTGTTCGTTGTGACCGAGCATCGAAGCGAGGAAGCCGCCCACGAAGGAGCCGGCGATACCGAGAAGGATCGTCACGATCCAGCCGCCGGGGTCGCGTCCCGGCATGAGGAACTTGGCGATCGCACCAACCACGAGACCGAATAGAAGCCATCCGATGATGTTCATGTTTTTCTTCTCCTCCAGATTCGGCAGCCGAGGTGGCTGACAGCGTACTGTTGAGCAACTAAGGTGCCACTACCGGGCCGAACCGGGTGAAAACGGAGGCAGCCGTCGCCCCATCACATACAATGCGCGCCGCATTTACCGAACAGGAGACAACATGGCTGGAAATCTCATCGACTACCGGGTGGAAAAAGGCGTCGCAATCCTCGAGCTGAACGACCCCCCGGCAAACACCTACACCTACGAAATGAACAAGGAGCTCGACACGTGCATCCTGAATGCACGGATGGACGACGACGTCTACGTCATCGTGCTTCGCGGCTCCGGCGACAAGTTCTTCTCCGCCGGCGCGAACATCAAGATGCTTTCGGAGGTCACCCCGCAGTTCAAGTACTACTTCTGTCTGCACGCGAACGAGACGCTGAATCGCCTCGAGCAGACGCCGAAGCTCGTGATCGCCGCGCTGAACGGCCACACCGTCGGCGGCGGACTGGAGATCGCGATGGCTGCCGACATCCGCATCGCCCTCGAAGGCGCCGGCAAAGTCGGCCTCCCCGAGGTCACGCTGGGCGTGCTTCCGGGAACGGGCGGGACGCAGCGGCTGTCGAGACTGGTCGGCAAGACCAAGTCGATCGAGCTGATGGTGGAAGGCGGCCTCTTCGATTTCGAGGAAGCGCTTCGCCTCGGCGTCGTCAACTACGTCTGGCCGGCCGAGCAGGACGGCAAGAAGTGGTGGGACCGCGTCATGGAGTACGCGTGGAGTTTCTGCCCGCCGAACAAGGCCTCGCGCGCGGTCGGCCGCATCAAGCGGTCGGTGCAGAGCGGCTGGGAAGTTCCGTTCGAGTCGGCGCTGGCCATCGAGCGCGAGCTGCAGCAGCAGCTTTTCCAGAGCGAGGACGCGAAGGAAGGCCTCAGCGCGTACAACCAGAAGCGCAAGCCGCAGTTCGCAGGGAAGTAGTAGAATCCGCACTCACAACAGCGAAGGGTCTTCAGGCCGGATGCCTGAAGGCCCTTTTGCTTTTGGAGGCGAGCATGATCCGAGCGCTTCTCATCGCGATGACGTTCCTTTCCGCATCGGCTGCCGCGCAGAGCGGACCGTGCTCCGCCGGGATTCAGGATCCGCCGATCTTCAGTCTCGTGGTCGGCAATCCTGTTCGCCTTTCCTTCAAGAACACCACGCGCTACCCAATGTCGATCCCTTTCGTAACGATCGAGGGAAACACGGTCACGGTTGTTCAGCGTGCGGCGGATTACGGGGTTGATCCCCATTGCGACAATCAGTCGGTTTCGATCGGATATCTGGCGCCCGGTTCGTACATCGTTACGTGGAAGTACAAGGAGGACATCGGGCCGGCGGTGTTCGCGAGTTTCAATTTCGCCTTCACGATCCCCGAGCCTGCGCCGTGTGTCGCGGGGATCACGTTTGTGCCGCAGCCCACAGCCGGTCAGCCGTTCTCGATCCTCTACTCCGCGACGTTCCGAGGATTTCTCCAGACGCCGGACGTCATGATCGATGGAAGTCAGATCACCATCGATCAATCTGCCGTCATTGCCGATCCGGCCTTTCCTGGCCACGTTCCCTGCGCGCGCGGAATCGTCCAGATCGGCTCGCTGCAGCCCGGGTACTACCCCGTCACGGTTCGGTCGAACAGCGGCGCGCCAATGTTCGACGCCGTCAGCGTCCGGCCGCCCACGAGAGGGCGCGCAGTGCGCGGGCACTGATCGTCGCAGGCGCGGTTGTGGTAGAAACTCCGCAACGACGGAGACCCATCATGCGCTATCGCAACCTTCACGGCACCAACCTCCAACTCTCAGAGCTCGGCTTCGGCACCTGGACGCTTACCACCGGTTGGTGGGGGACGTATACCGACGATGAAGCGCGGCGCCTGATCGGAATCGCGCTCGACGCCGGCATCAACTACATCGACACCGCAGATGCGTACGGCAACGGCCGCGGCGAGACGATGCTCGCGCCGCTGCTCAAAGAGCATCCCGACGTCATCGTCGGCACGAAGTTCGGCTACGACTTCTACAACAATCCCGAACGTCCGCGCGGGCAGCGCGAACTGCCGCAGGACATGTCGCCGAAGTTCATCCGTTTCGCCATCGAGCAATCCCTCAAACGCCTCGGCGTCGATCACGTCGCCATCTACCAGCCGCACAATCCGCGCGTGGTCACGCTGATGGAAGACGAGCATTGGGAGACGCTGGAGTCGCTGAAGAGCGAAGGAAAAATTCTCTCCTACGGCCCATCACTCGGGCCGGCCATCGGCTGGCGCGACGAAGGCATCTACGCGAACGCCGTCCGCCACGCGCCGGTGACGCAGATGATCTACAACGTGCTGGAGCAGGATCCGGGACGCGAGTTCATCCTCGCCGCGCAGACCGGACCGTCGTATGGCGGTGTGGCCGAGGCGATGAAAGGGGAGACGGGGAAAAAGGTGTGCGCAGCGTCGTCCGCGTTCGATCCGAACTTCCGCGCCTGGAAGGTTGACCCCGCGCCGCAATTTCTGATCCGCGTCACGCACTCGTCGGGCATGCTCGAAGGGCAGTACACGCTCGATACGAAGTTCGACGAGAGCGATCACCGCTCGCATCGTCCGCGCTCGTGGATGGTAGAAGGTCTGCAGAAAGTCGAACGCCTCGAACCGCTCCGCAAACAACGCAACGTGACCCTCGGCCAGTTCGCGCTGCTCTGGCTCTACGCGCATCCATCGATCGTCTCGGCGCTGCCGAACATCTACAACGAGGAGCAGATCCGCGAGTTCGCCGCCGCCTCCGACCACCCGCCGCTCAACGACGCGGAGATGGAACAGATCCACGAGATGTACGAGCGCAACTTCGACATCACGCCATACGTGGAGGAAGCGAAAAGCGCGTAGCGCGCCGGCATCACCGCCAATTTGTTAGCATCGCGGTCCTATGCCTGACATCCAGCACCAACTCTTCATCAACGGTGAATTCGTCGACGCCCGTAGCGGCGAGACATTCGCCACGTCCAATCCCGCCACCGAGGAAAAGATCGCCGACGTTGCCTCGGCGGGAGTCGACGACGTCGATGCCGCCGTCCGCGCCGCGCGCGCGCAGATGGAGCCCGGCAGCGAGTGGCAGAAGATGAAGCCGCGCGACCGCGCGAAAGTGCTCTGGCGCATCGCGGACATGCTGAGCGCGAAGGCCGCGGACATCGGCCGCATCGAGACCATCGACAACGGCAAGCCGATCTTCGAATCGCAGTTCGTCGACACACCCGCCGCCGCCGAGTGCCTCTACTACTTCGCCGGCTGGAGCGGCAAAGTTACGGGCGAGACGATTCCGATCGCCGACAACGCCTTCACCTACACGCTGCGCGAGCCGGTCGGCGTCGTCGGCGCCATCACGCCGTGGAACTTCCCGCTGATGCTGGCGGTCTGGAAGATCGCGCCGGCGCTGGCGTGCGGCAATACGGTGGTCATCAAGCCGGCGTCGAACACGTCGCTGTCGCTGCTGAAGTTCGCCGAATACGCGAAGGAGTGCGGACTCCCGCCCGGCGTGCTGAACGTGATCCCGGGGCGCGGCTCCGTCGTCGGCAACGCCATGGTCGATCATCCCGGCGTCGACGCCATCGCCTTCACCGGCTCGACCGAGGTGGGGAAGGGACTGATGGCGCGCGCGGCGAAGACGCTGAAGAAAGTGTCGCTGGAGCTTGGCGGCAAATCGCCTAACGTCGTCTTCGCCGATTCGGATCTCGAAGCCGCCGCCCGCGGCGCGCTGAACGCGATCTTCTATGGAAAAGGAGAGGTCTGCGCCGCCGGCTCGCGCCTCCTCGTCGAAGAATCGGCGCACGACGAGCTGATGGCGAAGGTGACCGAGCGCGCCAACAAGATGGTGGCCGCTGACCCGCTCCACCCCAAAACCCGCCTCGGCGCAATCGTCTCCAAAGAACAGATGGAGAACGTGCTCTCCTACATCGAAGCCGGCAAGAGCGACGGCGCCAAACTCGTGGCCGGCGGCGAACGTGCCGACATCGGCACCGGCAAGGGCTACTTCGTCAAGCCGACCATCTTCGACGACGTCGAAGTCGATCACCGCATCGCCAAAGAAGAAATCTTCGGCCCGGTCCTGGCCACGATCCGCTTCAAAGACGCCGAGGATGCCGTCGCCAAAGCCAACGCCACGGTCTACGGATTAGCCGCCGCCGTCTGGACCCGCGACATCTCTAAAGCCCACCGCATCGCCAAATCGATCAAAGCCGGCACCGTCTGGATCAACACCTACAACCTCTACGACCCCGCCTTACCCTTCGGCGGCTTCAAAGAATCCGGCTTCGGCCGGGATCAGGGGAAGGACGCGCTGGAGAAATACACGCAGACGAAGAGTGTGTGGGTGAATTTGTAGGGGATAGAATCACGCAATGATCAGGAAAGTCGAAGAGCTCTACGATGAGGCATCGCACCTGCCGGACAACGATCGCGCGGAGCTGGCGGGAATGCTGTTGCACAGCCTCGAAGGAGAACCCGATCCCGACGTCGAAGCAGCGTGGGCCGAAGAAATCGAGCGGCGTGTGCGTCAAATCGATTCGGGCGAGGTGAAACTCATTCCGTGGGAGCAGATACGCGCGGAGCTGTTCAGCCGCACAAGCGATGAACGTTAGTTTTCATCCTGCGGCCCGGCGCGAGCTGCTGAAACACAGTAAGTGGTATCGCGATCGAAGCATGTCGGCAGCCGCTGGCTTCGAGCGAGAAATCGACCACGCCATTTCGCGCATCGTCGAAGCTCCTGAACGGTATCCGCTCACTCGGCGTGGGCGTCGTCGCTTCGTGCTGCTCGAATATCCGTTTGACGTCGTCTATCGAATTCGAGAACACGAGATTCAAATCATTGCCGTTGCGCATCACAGCCGTCGGCCTGAATATTGGCTCAACCGGTCGTAAGGAGCGATGGACGCGGATTGAAGCGATTCGTCACAAGGCGCACGAGGCCTCCATATCAGGATCACTCTGGAAGAGTTCCTGCGGCATCTGTAGGTCGCGTTCCTCGTCCTCGCCAAATCCGCCAGATCACTTCGCCGATCACCGCACCGATCGCGTCGGGGACGAGATCGCGGAGATTGCAGTTGCCGGTTCTCGTCAGGGTTTCCTCGAGCTCGATCAGCATGCCGACGGCGATCGTCGCGGCGAACGCAATCGGCATTGCGTAGCGCGTGCGGCCGAGCTGGACGCGCGTCATCAGGTAGAACATCCCGAAGAGAAAGATGTGCTTGTACTTTCTCGCTGCGAAAAGGGCGAAGTCGAGGGTGAGCTGCAGGTTGCAGTTGGGGCGCTGAAAGTGAAAGCCGGTGCGGGCCGGAATCCAGACGAACGCCAGAATGATGAAGACGGCGTAGGCCCATCGCGCGCCGCGCAGGGCGAACACGGCCAGAACGATCCAGGCGATTACGATGAGCGCGATCAGCATCGACTCGTTTCGGAAGTATAGGACTGCGCGTGATTCGTGCGGGCGTGTAGGCTAAACACCGAGGGACGAAGAATGAAAGACGTGGTGGTCATCCTCAAGCGTTTCGAAGCGCCTGATGAAATTCGCCGCTTTGAGAAGGGGAAGTTTGAGATCGTACATCTGGGCGGCACGACGATCGGCCGAGCGACCTACGAACCGGGGTGGAAGTGGAGCGAGCACGTCGGACCGGGCGTTGGCCAGACGCGCTGCTCGGTGGAACACGTCGGCCTGGTGCTTTCGGGAACCGCGACGGCGGCGTTCGACGACGGAACCGTCCATGAGTTGAAGCCGGGCCAGCTTTTCTACATCCCGGCCGTGCCGCACGACAGCTGGGTGGTGGGCGACAGCGAATACGTGTCGCTTCATTTTCTCAACGCCGCCGACTACGCAGCGAAGTAGACGGCTCATCGCGGGGTCAGGCCTTCGATTTTTGCGAAAGTCTGACCCCGATCGTCGCCGCGAGCGACGTTACTGTGGCGGGAGGAAGTGGATGCGGTGGCGTTCGCCGATCTGCGGGACCTTGGGCAGGTCCTGCGGCAGCTGCTTCACCTCGCGCTCGACCTCGCGGAAGAAACCTTCCGCGGCGGCGGGGGCGTCGAAAAAGAGGACGTGAGCCGGCTCGTCCGACGCGCCCTGGAATCCGTGAGGCGTATTGGCGGGCGCGTAGAGGAAGTCGCCGCTGCCGGCCAGCACCTCGCGTCCATCGAGCGAGAAGCGCACCTGACCGGAGAGGATGAAGTAGGCCTCGTCCCACGGATGCTGATGCGGCGGAGGGCCGGCGTCCTTCGGCATCACGCAATCCATCAGCGACCACTTGTTGTCGGTCTTGTCCGCCTCGCAGAGGAGGTGCACCTGCGTCCCCATCACCGAGAGCGTTTCCGCCTGTCCATTGCGTACGACAAAAGCTTCTTTACTCATGAGGTCTCCTTGGAAAGGTCATTTACATGTCATATACTATGTCTCCATGACAGACCGTATGTCAAGACGGCAGGCAGCATGACGGCGCTGGCTGATCTGCGGACCGATATGACCCAACGGCTGATCCTGCAGGCGGGGCTGCGTACGCTCGAGGAGGCGACGGTCAGCGAGTTGACTATGCGCGCCGTGGCCAAAGCCTCGGGGATCTCCGAGCGGACGATGTTCCGCTACTTTGCGACTCGCGACGAGTTTCTGGCCGCGCTGGCCGCGGAGCTGACGCGGACGCTGGCTCTCCCGCCGCATCCGCGCACGATCGACGAGCTGCTGGCATTGCCGGCGGCGCTCTATCGCAGCTTCGAGCAGAAGCGCGCCCTCATGAAAGCGTCGCTGCACAGCGAGCTTTCCGATCACATGCGGGCCGGCGAAGCGAAGCAGCGCTGGCTCGCCGTCAGCAAACTCGTCGACGCCTACGCCCCGCGTGTGCATGAGCAGCGGCGGAAGATCGCCTCCGCGAACATTCGCTACTACCTGAGCGGCAGCACCTGGTTCTACTACCGTTTCATCTTCCGCTTCACGCTCGAAGACACGATCGCCTGCGCCGAGGCGGCCCTGCGGCAGTCGCTCGATTCGTTGAGATAGGGCGCTACCATTCGGCGGTGATCAAAATCCTCGTCAGCTCCTGTCTCCTCGGCGCGCCGGTGCGGCATGACGCGCGCGACAAAAAGTGCGACCACGCCGTCCTCCAGCGTTGGATCGCCGAGGGACGGGTTGTGTCGGTCTGTCCGGAGATGATGGGCGGGATGGGGACTCCGCGGCCGCCTGCGGAGATCGTCAATGACGGTTCGCGGCGCGTCGTGACGCGCGATGGGGCCGATGTAACGATCGCGTTCGAAAACGGCGCGCGCGCCGCGGCGGATGAAGGTCGCGCCCATGACGTGCGTATCGCGATTCTCAAAGCCGGCAGCCCGTCGTGCGGAAGCTCGTTCATCTACGACGGCACGTTCAGCAAGACGCCGATCGAAGGCGAGGGCATCACCGCGGCGCTGCTTCGGAAGAACGGCATCGCCGTCTTCTCGGAAGATCAGCTCGACGCCGCCGAGCGGTACGTCGCGTCGCTGGAAAACTGACGAAGTTAGTGCGGCCCTGCGCGGCGCCGAAACATGGTGCCGATGCTGGTGACCGAGCCGTCCGACAATCCGCCCGGGCCGAAAGCGCGAACACGGAAGAGATCTCCGACCTTCGCATCCACGGTGATCGTGCGCGCATCCGCCGCAACGACCGTCACCGTGTACCAGGTCTTGCCGAAATCGACCGAACGTTCGATGAGAAAACCGCTCGCGCCGCCGTCGCTCTCCCAATCGATGCGCGCTTTCGTGCCGCCGAAGTAGCTGACCGCATTCCGGGGGGCAGGCGGCGGAAGGGGTGGTGGCGCCTCCGAGAATTCTGAACGAAGGTAGATGTGTGCCCGCGCTGCGTATACAGGCGGCGAGACTTCCGAGATCACGAAGGCCGTACCGGCGGCGGCGTCGATGGCGATCGATGGCGACGACACATGCAGAAAGTCGGAAGGACCAGCCGCGGCAACTGTCAACGTCCGGAGCGGGATGCCCGTCTGACTCACCGCGATGGCTGCCAGTCCGCCGGCCTCGGTCTCCGCCGCCGGCGTCAAAAAAAAGCGCGCCGCGACGACGTACGACGATCCATCCCACTCCACGTTGCTCATTCCGGCGAACCAGTTGAATAGCGGAATCTCAGGATCGAGATGGAGCGTACCGTCGTCGCCATGCACGACGATCGAGGCCGGGCCGTGACGGCGATCGAGCACGACGAGCGACTCCGTGCCGCTCGATGCGACGTGAGCGACGTCGACGTCGGGAATCCGCAGCGGCACGGCATCGATGACGGCGCCGACCGCCGAAATCCGCGTGAGCCGGACGCCGTCAGGGGTCGGGATGCACGTGCAAAAAACAGGGGATTCTTCGCTGTAGACGAGGATGAATTGCCGGCCATCCCAGGCGACGTCGAGATTCGATGCGGTGTCGGAAGTAGCCGGCATGCCGGCGTCTTTCGGCGGCGTGGCGACGCCGTCAGGCCGGACGAATGCATCGAAGAATTTCATCCCGTCCGTCCAGACTACAAAGAACTGGCTGCCGGTCCAGACCACGTCATACGAGCCGGAGGTCATCGGAGCGATGTCGATCGGCGTTGCGTCGAGCAGGCCGCTGAACGGTGACAGACGGGCTGCCCGCAAGTGCCCGTTGCCGATCCAGACGATCAGCTCCTCGGCCGCTCCGTGAACGATCACAGGGGGAGATGACGCAGCAGGATCGAGGACGATGCCCGTTCCATCGAGCGGCTCGCCGGCGGGACTGATGCGAGCGGCCACGATGCGCCGCGCTCCTGCCTCCAGCTCGAGCCACGCGGCGGTGAAGCCCGCGCCGTTGCCCGCCACGACCGGGTAGACCTGGCCAACCGGCGACACGATCGCCTCGGGCGGGTGCGCGTCGATGCCGGTGGCATCGACGGTGGCGGTCAGAGTCGACTCTGCAAACGGGTACACCGCCGACTGGAGCGCGAGCCGGATCGTATTGCCGGCCGCCGCCGCGCCGGCGAATTGTCCATCGCCGAGGAAGTAGGGGTGATCGTCGATCGGCGCGCCGGTGCGATCGAGGCGGAGTGCGAACATTCCGGGCTTGTCGGGCAGCGAGGGCCTCACGTTCCACGCGACGACGAATCCGCTGTTCGTCGGCAGGACGGCGATGCTGCCGCTCGGCGCCACGCCGCCATTCGGCAACGCGTTTTGCGTGATGGCGCCATCCGGCTGAATCGTGGCCGATGAAGGAGTTCCGGTTTGCGCCTGGATCCAGGCGATGACGATGCGGCCAACGCTCGCGCCGGCGGCGACCGTGTAAAACGATTTCAGAGGATCGGCGGGCGGAGCCTGAATGCGGACGGCCGGTTGGACCGCGCCGTCATCCGTCACACGCCATTCGTTGATTCCGGTCACGCCGGCCGTAACGACCGCAAAGTCGCCGCCGGCGGCCGTGACCGCCCAGCGTTCGCCGCCGTACGGCGTGACCGGCGAGCGCCGGATCAGGTTTCCATCGAGGTCATAGATCTCGATCTCGATCGTCGAGGGCTGAGAACTGCTGACGTCGACGATGGCGATGCGGCTCCCGTTGAACGCCATTGCGGGGCCGGAAAAACTGTTTCTGGCGAGCGGCACGCGCCGTTCGAGGACGCCGTCCGCGGTAAGCCTGCCGAACGTCGGAATGCTGTACTGCTGGTTCCAGATCGCCACGTAACCGCTGCCGGTTCCGATCACCTGCACTGCGCTCGTGTTTGCGTACGGCAGCACCGCGAAGGCGGTCGAATTGCCGCCGCCGGAAGCGTCGGAAAACGCTCCGTAAACGTGAAGGTTCGACACGGTCCAGATCGTCAAAACCCGACTTCCGTTCGACGCGATCGCAGGCGTCCCTGCAGAGGCATCGCTCGGAGCGTAGCGAATCGCGGAGACGTCCCGGCCTGCGAAGAGAGGATAAGAAAAGAGAGCGAAGCAAACGAAGAGGAGGCTTTTGCGCATGGGATTGGGTCCGGCTTAGATCACGAAGAGAGCGAGGCGCCGGTTCATGAGATTCATCCCATTTTCCTCATCGACGCGCCGCGCGGCGGCGTTGCATGCTGCCGATGCTGGTGACCGTTCCGTCAGATAGTCCGCCGGGACCGAAGGCTCTTACACGAATCTGAAACCCGACCTTTGCGTAGACGATGGTCGTGCGCGCATTGCCGGGGACGGTGTTGGCGTAGCTCCAGTGCTCGCCGAAATCCCACGACGACTCGATGAGGAATCCGTCGGCTGGATCGCTCTGCCAGTCGATACGCGCCGTACTTCCGCCGAAGTAACTGACCACATTCCTCGGCGCCGGCGGAGGAGGAGGCAGCGGAGCAAGATCAGAGTCGACATAGAGCCGAGCGCGATCGTTCGACGACGGCCCTGTGCCCTCCTCGACAGCGAAAGCCCTCACCCCGAAGTCGTTGACGGCGATCGAAGGCCGTAGCCCCGACACGGTTGGGAGCCTGACAGGGGCCGAAACGCGGTAATCGAATGGCAGCCCCGATTGCGTCACGCGAGCCGCGCCGATCCAGCTCGTATCGCCACCCACGTATCTCCAGCCGGCGCTGTACGCCGTGCCGTCCCACGCCACGTCGCTCCAGACCTCCGAAAACCATTGGATCAGCGGCGCCTCGGCATCGAGAGTCAGGCCGCGTTGATCGTCATGCACGACGATCGTCGATACCTCGCCGCGGCTGTCCAGAGCGATCAACGACTCCGCTCCGCTCGAGGCGACGTGCGCGCGCAGATGCTTACCGCTGATGACGAGAGGCGAGGGATCGATCACCTCTCCGTCCGCAGAGAGGCGCATGACGCGGAATCGGTCAGGGTCAGGTGTGGGACAGAGAGTGGAACAAGGGCGGTTCGGCACTTCGGCGAACACGACGATGAAGTGCTGGCCGTCCCAGGCCACTTGCGGTAAGAGTGCGAGCTCGTCCGGCCCATGTCCAGTCGTGGACGGTTCGCTGAAAAAAGCCCGCGGGGTGGTTGCAGAGCCGTCCGCTTCGACGAATGCGCCGAAGAGCTGATCAGCAGTCGTCCACATCACGAAGTAGCGGCTGCCGTTCCACGCCACCGCGATGTCCGACCGGTAGCCTGGGCCGAATGTGATGAGAGTCGTGCTCAGCACCATGCCGGACGGTGACAGCCGTTTCGCGAAGACGTAGCCGTCGAGGGTCCACGCCAGCAGCGCGTCGGATGGGCCGTGACCGATGGCCGTCGAATAAACGGGCGGCTGATCGCTCGACGTACCGCCGTCCGCGATCGGCTCACCATTGGCGCTCACCGCCTGCGTCGACAGGATGTTGTGGCTGGGCGCCAGCTCCTTCCACGCCGCCATGAAGCCGGAACCATTTCCGGTCACCACCGGAAGGATTTGATGCCCCGCCAGCGGAGACGGACTCAGATCGTGCCCGGCCGCGAGGAGCGAGGAAGTGAAGAGAGTGGCGAGAATCAAAAAAAGCGTGCGCATCTTGCTCTCATCTCCGCACCGCGCGGCGGCGATCGACGATGACGACGGTGGCGGCGGCCGGCTCGGAGAGGCCGCCCGGACCGATGGCCCGCACGCGGAAAAGGTAGGAGGCGGGATAGCCCGACAGAATCGTGATCCCTTCGCCGGCAGTCACGGCGGCGGGAAACCAGTTCCTGCCGGAATCGGAGGATGCTTCGATGAAGAAGCCGTCATTCGGCCCATCGGACTGCCAGGACATCGTGATTTTCGCGCCGGTGCGTTCCATGACGGCGTTTCGCGGCGGCCGCGGCGCAACCGGCATCGGGGCAAGTTCCGACATCAGGTAAAGGCGTCCGCGTGCCACGTACGTTGGCGGCGCCATTTCGGAGATGACGACGGCGGCTTCGCCCGCATCGTTCGACGCAACGGACGGCGTCGACAGCGGTGACGCGTTTTCCGCTGGGCCGGCTGCCGGTGTGTAGAGCGAACCAAAGGGAACGCCCTGCTGGCTGATCCTGCTGACGCCGATCCATCCGGGTTGCGTCTGTAAGAATTCGTACCGCCAGGCGACGACGTACAGCGAGCCGGTCCACGTCACGTCGCTGCCGAACGTGTTGAGCCAGTGGAAGAGCGGGATTTCCGGTCCGAGCTGGAGCAGGAAGTTCTGTTCGCGGACGATCATCGCCGAGGTATCGGTGTTGCTGTCGAGCGCGATCAGCGACTCCGTGCCGCTTGACGCGACATGCGCATGCGCGTGAAAGCCGGGAATGCGCACCGGATCCGTGTCGATGGCGATGCCATCGGCGGAAACACGAAGGACCCGGATGTCGACGGCCTGCGGGATACATCCTTCGACACACACATGCGGCGGGACTTCGCCATAGACGACGATGAACTGCCGGCCATCCCAAGCCACATCAGGTTCGATCGGGAACGTATTCGGCGGGAGTTGAATACCGATCACCCTGGGCGGCGTGGCGACGCCGTCCGATCCGACGAATGAGCCGATGAGCCGTGTGCCGTCTGTCCAGACCACAAAGAAGCGGCTCCCGTTCCAGGCCACGCTGCAGGTGACGGAGGATGGGAACGGCAGTGATGCGATGACGATCGGCGTTGCGTCGAGCGCCACGCCGAACGGCGTGAGACGTCCGGCCACAAGATGACCGTTCGCTGTCCAGACGATCAATTCGCCGGACGGGCCGTGTGCGATTGCGAGCGGAGTTCCGGGCGGGCCGGTCTCGCCGAGGTTGATCCCTGGCCCGTCCAGTGCCTCGCCCCTCGGCGTGACGCGGCCGGCTGCGGCGTTGTGCGTGTCCGCGGACCAGTCGAGCCATGCGGCGGTGAAGCCGGCGCCGTTTCCGGCCACCACCGGGAACAGTTGACGGACGGGCGTGACCGCAATCGGCACCGGAGTCCGCGGCGAGATGCCGTTGGCATTGACGTCCGCGGCGAGTATCGCCGTTTGCGCGGCCGTGAACAGCGTCACGGCAACCGCGTTGGCCGACGATGCGGCGGAGGTGAACGGGCCATCTCCGAGATCGGCAGGCCGCACGCCGATCGGCGCTCCGCTTCCGTCCAGCAGCGCTGCGACCACTTTCACCTGGGTCAGGGTCCGCTGTTCGTTCCATGCGACGAGGAACCCGGCGTCGACGGGGAGGATGGCCACGCCCGAGACCGGCCCCAATCCACTCGCGAGCGCGTAACGGGTGATCCTGCCATCGGGCTGAATGACAGCCGATGACACCGTCGTGAAACCCCGTTGCGTCCACGCCATCGCGATGCGGCCGTTCTTCGCCGCTACGGCGATGTCGTACACCGAATTTGGATGAAGAGGCGCAGCCTCGATCACGGAAGTGGAGACGATCGTCCCGTCCGCCGCCACGCGCCACTCGTTGATTCCCGACCGGCCCGCGGTGACGACGATGAAATCGCTGCCGTCCGTAGTGACGGCAAACGAATCGGAGACGAAGACCGGAAGCGGAAATCCGCCGACGGACCGGCCGTTGAGGTCATACACCGATCCTGCAATTCCGGCGTTCCGGTCGACGACGAGAATGTTCGTCCCGTTGGAGGCCGTGCGCGGTGCGACGAAGGAATCGCCTTGCACGGCGACGCGGCGTACGAGCGTGCCGTTCGCATCGAACGAGCCGAGGAACGGCTTCGTATCCTGATTCCAGATGGCTGCGTAGCCGCTTCCGGCCGCGGTCAACTGCAAAACGTTCGACAGTGCGAACGGCACCGCCGGAAACGCGGGCGCCAGCGCCGTACCGGTGGAGTCGGCGATCGATCCGTAGATGTGAAACGACATCGCCCAGAGCGTCAGGAAGTGATTGCCGTTGAAGGCGATGGCAGGCGCACCGGCGTAGAGCGCGCTCGGAGCGTAGCGGACGGACGAAACGTCGTGGCCCGCGGCGGCGAGCGACAGCGGAACGAGGAAGGCGGCGAGGGCGGCGCGAAGAATCTTCATGGCGCGGAGGGGCGCTTTCGAGTCAGAAACTCCGATGCGAGGTAGAAGCGCGCGCGGTCGATCATCCATACCGGGTTGAGCTCGGTCGTGACGATGGCTGTATCGCCGGCCGAATTGGCGGCGATCGCCGGCGGTGATGCCGGGTAACTCCAATAGGTCGACGAAGAGTCTTGCGGGAACGCGGTGACTGATCCGGTCGTCGCGAGTGCGTACGGCTCGCCGCCGCGTGAGATGCGTGCCACGCCGAGAAGGGAGGCGCCGGAGCGCCACGCCAGGACGTAGGAAGCGCCGTCGAACGCGATCGCGGCGTAGGACACCCCGTAGTAGCGATTTGTGACGATCTTCGGCGGATCGACACGCAGTGTTGCGTCGTCGTGCACGACGGCGGTCCTGATGACGGGGTACCCGGCGGCGTCGGACCCAAGGAAGCTGACGACGCATTCCTGATCGCTGCAGGCGATCGTTGAATCCGAGCCATTCACCGGCAACCCAATCGTGTGCGCATCAATCGGAGCGCCGAGTGGAGAAGCGCGAAGCATGCGTCCATTGGAAGACACGATGAGGAAATGCCGGCCGTTCCACGCGATCGTGGGACGTCCTTGAAAGTCTTCCCCGAATGGCACCGGCGGGGCGGGTGTCAGCCCCCGCGCCGTATCGACCGAGCCGTCGCTGCCGACCATGGCGCCGGCCAGGATGGACTGGCCGAAGACCCCCCACGTCACGAGAAATCGTCCGCCGCCGAACGCCACCGACGGCTGGAGCGCGTTTTGGGCGATCACGAACGGAGCCGGATCGATCGGCGTACCGTCGCGAGCGAATCGCTGGCCCATCGCGCGGTGGAGGTCTGCTTCAAAAACGACCAGATAGACGCCCCCTCCGAATGCCACTGCCGGCGCGAACGAGTACGTGGGCGGAGTCGCAGCCTCGGCGATGAGGCGGCCGGCGCCGTCGAGCGGTACGCCGGAGCGTGTTACGCGCCCGGCTATGAGCGACGCCGTCGTCGACGTCGTTTCGGTCCATGAAGCGAAAAAGTCGACGCCGTCGCTCGCGACCACCTGGTTGAACTGCCGTACCGCTGTTGCGACGAGGTCGTATGTGGCCGCGGGGACGATTCCGTTGGTGGTAATCGTCGAGGAGACTTCGATCAGGGTGGCGTTCGGCTGGTCGCCGTACGCGAGTATGACGAGAGTTCGCGACGTCGCAGCGGCGGCTACGAACGCGCCGTTGTGGAGCAGAACCGGACTGGCCTCGCGCGGCGCCCCGGTCGCGTCCAGACGCAAGGCCAGCACGCGCTGTTGGAACGACGGAGTATCGACATAGGCGTTTCGGAGCAGCACGAACCCGCTGCCGGATGGCAGCAGCGCTAGGGACGACGTCCGTTCGATGGTGGCGGGGAGGATGACCTCAGGACCGGCGGAGTCGCCATTCAGGGCAACCGTATGCACGAAGGTGGATCCCGCTCCTGATACCGTCCAGGCAGCGACAGTCTTGCCGGAGGCAGCGTTCGTCGCGATTGCCGCGGTGTATCCGCCGCGCGCGTTGCCGAAGGCAATGGCCACCGTGCCCATGACCTGGCCTGCGGCGTCGATCCGGATCGTGAAGATGCCGGCATTTGCCTGGGCGACAAATACCGTGAAACCTCCGCCCGCCGAGGCAGTCACGCGGACCGAGCCGGGGTCACCTTCGGGAATCGGCAGCGTCACCTTGGAGAGCACATGTCCGTTTCGATCGACGAGGGTGCCGGTCCATCCCTGTCCGACGATCCCTCCGACGAGGAGGAAGTTTGTTCCGTCGAACGCGGCCACAGAGGAAAACAGTTGCCGTTCGAAGGCTGCCGTGCGCCGGACAGCGCCGTCCGCATCCAGCTCGACGATGCCGTTTTCCGAAAGTCCCAGGCATCCCGCACCGTTCGGGAACAACTTCAGGCTGCCAGGCAACATCGATGATGCGGGCAAACGAGGCACGCCCTCGGCGTCCGCGGTCGTGCCTGCGGCGCGCGCTTCCGAACCCCACCGGAGGAGGAATCCCTTTTCAGTCGTGCACGTGAATGCCCCAACCGAGCCGTAGTAGGGGGTGGCGATCCGCGGCGTGGACAAGTCGCGGCCGATGGCGGCGAACGATGGAAGCGGCGCGAGAAGCGCGAGAGTGAGGAGGATCCTTGTTGCCGCGCGAAAGTTGGACGTCATCGAATTCTCCGTTTCCCCGGCATCGCTCATCGTGTTGCCCGCCTTCGTGGCAGCGGAAACTCCGATGCGAGGTAGAAGCGCGCGCGGTCGATCATCCATACCGTGTTGAGCTCGGTCGTGACGATGGCCATGTCTCCGGCCGAATTCGCGGCGACGGCCGGCGGTGACAGGGGAAAGTTGGGAACGAGATTCGGATCGAGTGTCGTTCATCGGCGCACCGTCCGCGTTCGCGGTTCGCTGCGAATGGTGGTGATCGCGCCATCCGGAGTGATGTCGTCCGGTCCGAACGCGCGAATGCGGATTACGGCTCCAACCTTCGTATAGACCGTCGCCTCATGCACGTCGCCGGGCAGCCGTTGAAGCAGGTACCAGTACGGCGGGGATGCCTCTTCGACGACGAAGCCGGGCGCGTCGCCATCCCACGTTACCGTTGCATAGCAGCAGGTCAGGCCGCTGTATGCGCCAGGCGGGGAGGCAACGTGACTGACTGCGTTCGTTGGGACGGTGAGGACCGGCTGCACGGATTCGAGTTCCGTGCCGAAGTAGATACGCGCGCGCGAGAGGCCCGACGGTGGTGCCTCCTCCGCAATGCCGATCGCGACTTCGCCGGCGTCATTGGCCGTCACCGACGGCGCATGCGAGTGTGAGACGGCCGCGAAGAGCTTCTGTGCGAGATTGCCTCTGCGGTCGAGCCGCCAGAGATGAAACCATCCACCAGCACCAGGCCACGGAATGTCGTAGTAGGTGCCATCCCAGGTCACGTCGGGAGCGATCGAAAAAACGGTGGGCAGGACCGGTTCGCTGACGGACAGACCGCTCGCCGAGGCGTGTACGACGACTGCGGAGAAGCTGTCGAAGTAGGAGGTGAGCAATAGAAACTCGCTCCCACTCGTGGCCACGCGCGCTGAGGAGGTGTTGAGGACTCGATACGGAGTCTTGTCCAGCAGGGAACCTTCGGCCGAAAGACGCACCAGCCGGATTTCCTCCGCTGTTGGAGGCCCGCAGAGGGAAGGGCATGGATATTCGTACGCCGTTGGGATGGAGATCAGGAACTGACGTCCGTCCCAGGCGACGGCAGGGTTGCGCGCTTCCACGAATTCCTGTTTGTCGATCGTCATCGGAATGATGACCTTGGCGCCAGCCTTCCCATCGCCACCGACAAACTTGCCGGCGAGACCATAGCTGTAGCCGTCCACCCAGACGACGAGGTAGCTCACTCCGTTCCACGCCACCGCGCTTCCGTACTGCGTTCCACGAGCGTCCAGGCTGATGGGTGCCGTGTCCAGCAGTCCCACCGCCCTCGACCAGCGAAACGCCCACGTTCCCTCGGGCGCTGACACGACCACGAGCGCATCGCCGCCGGCGCCGCGCGCGATCGAGACATTCGAAACGTTCTTCGTCGGTACGGGCAGGGCGATGCCCGGCCCGTCGAGTGGAATCCCGGTTCGTGTGACGCGGCCGATCTTCGCCATCACGTCCGGACCGTCGTGCTCCATCCAGGCCGAGACGTAGTCGACGCCGTCCGATGCGATCACCGGCTGCTCCTGTCGCGCCGCGGTCGATGTCACGACGGATGGGAAGGACGTCAGCACCCGTTGGGGAAGTAGGGTTCCGATGACGATGGACACGGGCGACGAGAGGCTGGCTGGTGATGTGATGGCCGCAAATCGATCGCTTCCTGCCCCGGTGGCATCCTGAAGATCTCCAGCCGCGACCTGAAGCGCTTCCTCGTCAATGATCTGGCCAGCGGCGCTCATGCGAACAAGGGAGACGTGGCCCGCTTCACTCCAGAGGATCAGGCAGCCTGACGCGGCCGGAACGGCGCGAATGGCAGGGTAGGCATACGCGATCGGCAGCGGTTGCAGCGCGCCAACTTCATTGCTGCTGCTGATCATCGTGGCAGATGCGGACGTCGAGTCCGTAGCGGTCCACGCCACCATCGCCTGGGTACCGGCGACGGCGACAGCCACATCGGAAGTACGCGGCGGATACGGTTGCCGCACACCGTGCAGTTCCTTCTCCGAGACGATGGCGCCGGCGTCGTCGATGCGGAAGAAATGAACGCCGGAAAGTCCGCCGGTCACGACAACGTAGCCGTCGCTGCTACGCGCAACGGCAACGTGGTAGACCCCTGCCGCGGGCAACTCCGTTCGAGCCAAAAGCGTTCCGTCCGGCTCATAAAGCGACGCGTAACCGGTGCTTGCAAAGACACTTTCCACATCGACGATGAGCAGTTGCCGGCCGTTCGTTGCGATCCTCCAAGACTGGTATCGCCACGCCACGCTGACACGCGACACACGCTCGATGACGCCGTGCTCGTCGAGCGTGACGATCTGAAAGTAGTCCCAGGTCTTCCAAACGCTGAGGAAGCCGCTGCCCCATGGAATGACCAGAGGCTCTTCCAACCCCGTGACCCCGGGCAGGACGAAGGGCGGTAAGGATGCTCCACTGGCCCGGTCGGTAAGTGCGCCGAACGCATAGCCTCCCATCGACCAGACCGTTAGAAAATGGCTGCCGTTGAACGCCACCGCGCTCGGGCTGAGCCATTGCCCGGAAGACGCGTATCGGACGGCGGAAACATCATGCCCCGCGGCGCCTGCAGAGAATGACGCTACGAGCGCCAGGAGGAGGGCGGCGGCGACGCGGGGCATTCATGCTGATATAGCATAAAAGCCTCGACGGCGCAGTGATTATTTAAAGATCGTTCAGGAAGCTGTCCGGCGGCGCGGCGGCGTCGTACTCCGCCTGCAGGTCGGTCTTGTGCTTCCACTCGATCTCGGCCAGCTCCATGAACAGCACGCCGAGTTTCGTGTCGGGGACGGCAAGTCCTATCGATGCTTCGTTTCGAACCATCGATGCTTCGTTTCGAACCATACGATGCTTGATTTTCGAGGGTCGCCTCTCCTAACGCGCAGGGCGTCCCTTGCCCCTCGCATTACATGTTCTAGGCGATACTAGGCTCTCATTTCATAACCTTCGTATGGGCATAGGTAGGGAACTTCCGCAATCTGACACTCCAACTATTGGTGATGGAGCGAAATGGAACGATAGGCGCGACGAGACCTGCATCACCCTCGCCGGCAGGATCGCCGCGACCCTTGCTTCCTCGGCAGGTTTCCGCTGTGTTTGAGGAGACGTACCTCAAGCACGCGCCGCTCCTTCGGAAGATCGCGATCCGTCGCTTCGGTATCGCACGCGGTGAGGCGGAAACTCTGGTCCACGATGTCTTTGCAACGTACCTGACGCACGCCGCGTCGGTCCGCGCCACGACTCCCTATCTCGTCGGTGCGATTTGCAACGCCTCGCGCCAGTACCTCAGGCGCGCCCACGTCGAGACGACGCTTTTCTGTGGGGAAGAGCCGTGCGCGGCGACGCCGGGCGATGCGCTGATGGAGGAGGTGCACCGGAAGCTCATCCTCTCGCGCGTACTCGCGCGGATCGGATCGCGCTGCCGTGAGCTGTTCCACCGCTACTACATGCAAGGCGAAACGTCGCGCCAGATCGCGGACGCTTTTGATACCACGCCGGGAACCATTCTCGTCTTCCTGCATCAGTGCCGAAGGCGTGCGCGAGCTGCATGCTGGCCGCGAGAGGGACAAGGGTAAGTGGACCACATTCCCGAACATGATCTGGTGCTCTTCGCCTTCGATCCTGCGGCGTCTTCGCGGCGAAGCGAGATTGAAACGCACATCGCTGCATGCGCGATGTGCCGAACCACCGTCGACTTCATGCGCGTGACGGACGCGGACCTCGGTGATGAGGATGTGTGGGAGCAGACCGAGGGCTCAGCAACGATGGACTCCTTGCTCGCGATGGCCGAGCAAATCGCGGCGGAGGACGCAGAAGCAGATGAATTGCTGAAAAACCTGCTGCACGCGCCCGCGGTGACGGCTTGGACGAAGATTGAAAATATGAAGCGCTACCGCACCGGTGGCGTCGTCCGGCGGCTGAATTCACATGCGCAGAGTGTGTGCGAAGTCGAGCCATTGGAGGCGCTTACATTCGCCGACGCCGCGATTTCGGTCGCGGAGGCGTTGCCGGACGATTTATATCCGGCAAGCGCGGTTTACGAGTTGCGCGGGACGGCGTGGAAAGAGCGCGCAAACGCGCAACGGTTCCTCGGCCGTTTTGACGCTGCGCTGGAATCACTCGTGCGGGCGGAGCGCGCGTACCGGAAGCTGCGTTCTCCAACACTTGGTCTTGCAAGCGTGGCCTTCGTGCGCGCAACGGTGCTGAATGAGAAGGAACTCCACGACGAAGCCGCCGAAATGGCCGAAGAGGCGGAGAGGGCTTTTGCACACCTCGGCGACGGCGAATGGCGCATGCGAGCGCTCTGTCTGCGAGCGTACATCAAGTTTGAACAGCGCAACCTCGTCGATGCCACAGTACTCTTCGAGCAGATGCTTGCGTACGGTGAAACGCTTAACGATCCCATGTGGATCGCGCGCGGCTCACAAGCGCTCGGCAATTGCTTCCTCGATCGCCAGAACATCGGGGAGGCAAGCATCCACTTCCACCGGTCGCTCGCTCTCTTCGCGGAGCTCGGCATCACCGGTGAGCGCGTGCGCACGGAGTGGGGCATCGCCCGAATGCTCCTCGCGGTTGGAAAGCACGCAGATGCCGTTCGCCGCCTCCGTCATGTGACCGCCGCTTTTGAGGACGTCGGGATGGTGACGGATGCAGCGCTCGCCGGCCTCGATCTCGCAGAAGGGTTGTTGGTATCCCACCGCCCACGCGAGATCGCCGAGTTCGCAGTTCACCTCTTTCGAGTATTTACCGACGCCGGAATGCTTACCGGAGCGTTGACGGCCATCGCCTACATCAAAGAAGCGGCGGTCGAGGGCACCCTCACCCCCACGCACCTCGACGCCGTGCGTCATTTCCTGCGCCGGGCAGAACGACAGCACGACCTGCTTTTCGTCCCGCCGCCGCCACTTTCCCCTTAAGACTTCGCCGCCCCGACACACCCTACTTCCTTGAGGGCGCCCTCCCGATTTGTCGGCTCATGCCGGCGGGAAGGAGGGGTTATGCAACGTGTGTCTACACGAGTCCGGCGTGTTGCAGCACTGCTCGCGTTCGTCGTTTTGCTCGCGGCGCCGAGTGCGTTCGCGGACGATCCGGCGTCGACGGATACGCAATCGCCAAGCGTCATTCAACAGCTTATCGATTTGCTTGTTCTCGCCGGGCGTATCGGCGTTCCGCCCGGCTAGCATTTCGTCGGCAGCCTTTGCGCGAGCACGGTGGGTGAGAAGTTGGCCCACCGTGCTTCGCGGGCGCAAACTAATCTCTCCTTGTAGGGTAGGGGTAGCGAGAGCGGCAACACTCCCCCAGGTGAGCCGCGGCACCAAACACGCCGCGTACTCGCGTGAGGGAGCATGACGCGCCGAACAACGCCCCAGCCACATCGCACCTTTACCCACGCCGACCGCCAGCGCCTCGATCGCGCCGCGGAGCACTATCTGCGCGCCTGCTACAAGAGCAAGACGGCCGCGCGCGTCTCGGAGTTCGCGGCGTTCCTCAACGTGACCCCTCCCTACCTGAGCCGGATCGTGCCGCAGATCGTTGGGAAACCGGTGCGCGACTTTCTGCGCGCCAAGCAGATCGCCTATGCCGAGCAATTGCTGCGAGCCACGCCTCTCACGGTCGAGGACATTGCGCAGCGATGCGCCTTCGGCACCCTCTGGACCTTCTATCGCTGGTTTCACGAGGCCCACGGCATGACGCCTGCGGCATTTCGCGAGGTTATGAAATGAGAGTAGACGACAACAACTTTCGTCGCTACCGTAGGCGGCATTCCGTAGTGATGTCCGAGAGCGCGTCCATTCCTGCGCAGGAGAACTCGATGCGAGTGCAGATGTCGGTCACGAAGATCGCGCGACACAGAAGTCGTGCTCTGCGTCCCCACAACTCCTCCGTTCGCTTGGCACTCAATCGTCTCGCTGCAACCCGACGCCAACGGGAGCGCAATGCTGCACTCGATCAGCGAGTGCTCGTACCCCACCTGCTTGATGTGTATGAACTCGCCGTGTATGGCAACACCCCGCTGCTCGTTCGGGTCGCCGAGCGGCTCGCCGCCGCATTGTGGGCGATCGACGAGATGCTCGCCATGTTTGAAGTGGAAGACGGGACGGTCCGAGACGCAGTGTGGATCGAACCGCAGATACGCGATGCCTACGATCACATCAACGGCATTCTCAAGATGATTTCCAATTAAGCGGCACGCGGATGTGCCGAGAGAGCCGAGGAGAATCGAGCGTTTCATTCTTATGGAATCGGCGACCGTTTTGAAATCAGATTTCGCAATGGAGAAATGGAGGCTCTGATGAGATCACGATTCTCTTCCACCGGATTCTTGCTCGCCCTCATGCTGTTGCTTGTGCCGCGTTCCGCGTTGGCGGGCTGTACCACGTACACAGAAGTTGAATGGCAAACAACGCTTTGGTGGGACGGTTCAGTCACCTACCTTTATCTCGGAATGACGCAGCACACCGTCTGCGATGTCGAGGGCGGCGGAGGTGGCCCTGCTCCTGATCCGAGTGGCGGCGGCGGACCGGTGACATACCCGCCAACCGTGAGTATCGTCGACGTCGACACAACGGATCCAGTCAACCCACTCGTGGTTGCCGACATTGTGTCAAACGATCCGAGCGATCCCGTCAATGTCGTGAATCTCGAAGTGAACGGCACGACCGTTGACTACAGCTACTGGGGCAACACGGCGTTTGCGCGTTACCAACTGCATCTCGGGGCGATCAGCAATTTCTCGGACGGCAATGTCGCCATCACCGCAAAGGCGTGTTCTGCAACAGGGGTCTGTGGGCAAAGCTCCACCACGATGAATCGTTTCACGCCGTCGCCGGGCACGGCGAGTAACACGATCTTCGCGTCATGGCTAGAAGATGATGAAGGCGACGAGGAGTTCGGGCCTGGCTTCGTCGTCAGATCGGGAAGCTATAGCCATGGCCTCCGTCAGTCATACACACGAACGTCCTTCACTTGCTCGGAGGTTGGCGAGAACTCTCACTACCAAGTCAAAGGTTCACTCGTAACGCTCGCTAGCCGCGATCCGCTACCCGAATGGGCTGCCATTGCCGACGTGTCCGGGACCCTCGGGTATTGGACGTCGTACAACCTCACGGAAGCGGGCAACCCGGTGGGATGCACGTTTCCCGTGCAATGCTCATCGAAGGGCGGAGCGCTGCCGGGAGCGTTTGGGTATGCTCCTTCGGTGCAGGAACGAATTTCGTGGTTCTCCATCGAAGGACAACCGACCTTCTTCACGAACGGAACGCTGAGTTTTACGCTTCCATGAATGCTCCGTTAAAACTCGCGGCGCTCATCACGGCGTTGGCCCTTTCTGCTGCGAAGGGGGATGGCCCTGATGGCAGTCGGCTCATCGCGCAAAGCGATATGGGCAGGGTGCTCTACAGAATGATCGCGTGCGGCAATGCCACGCTGAGCGCAACAGCCTGTCATGCCCGCGAGCAGCAGCGGCTCGATCGTCGTCTTCACGAGCAATGGGTGGCGGCCGCCGCGAAGAGGTACGCCATCGTCCTCACGGCCGGCGAAGAAGCGGAGGTCGCCAGAAAGACCGCGGCCGAAGCGGATCACGTCGCCGGCACGGCAGCGCACTTCCGTGCTCTTGCCGAAGCGGCGTTGGAGATTCGGCGTGGAAAAGACCGCGCCGGGCTCATGCCGGAGCTGGCACGCCAAGGAATCACCGAACAAGAGCTCGACCGGGAGCTCGCGCTGCTTCCAACTGTGGCGGACGCAGAGCGCGCGGCGGCAACGGACTATGTTGCAGCGAGTCGCAAGTCCGCACGCGAGTACAACACGCGCGCATACGTCCTGCAGCACCTACAAGCTATCGTCAAACAGCGGTCCCGCAAGGAACGAATTTCGCTCGACACTGCCGAGGAAGACTTTTGGTCAGAAATCGCACGAGCGATCCACACACGAATTATTGATCCGGTATTCAGCATGCCGGCAAAGAAAGGCATTCTGGTGAATCCATGAGAAAGCATATAGCTCCAGTTGTCTCACTCCTCATCATCGCGCTCGTCGCGTGCTCCGCAGTCGCATCGTCAACGTCGAAATCCGCCGTGACGCCGGCGGCATCGCCTGAGGCGCAGCTCGCGCAAGCGTCGAGACTGTGGGCGCAAATGGAGCAGACGCCGCCGCCGCAGAAGTTCGACCTCGTCGCACAGGTTCTCGGCAACTTGGCAATCGTGCGCAAGCAGTGGCCGAACAACAAGGCAGCGGTCGCGCGAAGCGGAATGATGCAGGCGGATCTTTCGGAGGAGTTGGGAGTGTTGCCGCAGGCGATCGACGGTCTGCTTGAGGCGCTGCCGGCTGCGAGCAAAACGGACATGGAGCCGGGAATCGAGCTGCGACTCGGCAAGGCGTACGAACAGATGGGCAATGCGACCGAGGCAGAGAAGCACTTTCAGGGTGCGGAGAAAGCCTTGCATGGCTCCCATCTCAACCGCATCGAGTCGACCGACATCCTCAACAATGTGGGACTGTTCTACGCACGTCAAAACAAGCCATCCGATGCCATCCGCCGGTTTCACGACGCGCAAAAGCTGCCAGGCCAAGACGTGGTTCGAAGAGCTAGCCTTCAGTTGTCCGCGGTCAAGGAAGCTGTGAAACTCGACCACGGCGTCTCTACGCAGGAGCTAGCGCAGTTCGATGACCTCATCGCTGAGGCGCAGCATGCAAACCTCAGTCACGACGATGCTGCCGCCATCAGTAACATGGAGCAGCACGCGAAACGCCTCCGCGACAAATCAAAGTTCTAGACCGTTCCGACGAACCTTCTGTCCATCAGCTCCGCTCCCTTAAAAACGACGAGCGGAGCTGATACCGCCTGTTCTTTGTGGCTCACAGATCGTTGAGGAAGCTGTCCGGCGGCGCGGCGGCGTCGTACTCCGCCTGCAGGTCGGTTTTGTGCTTCCACTCGATCTCCGCCAGCTCCATGAACAGCGCGCCGAGTTTCGTGTCGGGGACGCGTTCGGCCATGAAGCGGAAGTAACTCTCCGATTCGCGTTCGCGTTCGAGGGCGTGCTTGAGGGCGCGGCTCAGATCGAGATCGACGAGGTCGGACGGCAGCTCGATCGTGGCCGGAAGCGGTGCGGGCGCCGTCTGTCCGACTTCCTCGCGATACTTCCGCTCCATCTTCGCGCGATGGACCAGCTCACCGTCGGCGAGCTGCAGCATCCGCTTGCGCGTCAACGCATCGGCGGCGCGCTCGGCCATGGCCTGGTAGTACGCGCGCGTTTCGATCTCGGACTGAATGGCCTTGCGCAGGACTTCTTCGACCGTCGTCTCGAGCGGTTTCATGGAGCGGCGCTATTGCGCGTCCCCGCCGCGAAAAACGTCCGGATTCGGCGGCGCGTCGTCTGCGAACGGCGCGCTGCGAAGCTGCTGGCCGATGCCGGTGCCGCCGGCCGTGCCGCGTTTGTCGATCGAGCCGTAGTACGGACGCCACCCCATCGGACCGACCGGGAAATTCGGCGGGACGACGAGATCGCGCAGTCCGACGACGGAACGTGCGCGCGTGTCGATGGCCATCTCGTAATCGCGCGTCATGTAGATCGCATCCTCGGGACAGGCATCGACGCAGTAGCCGCAGAAGATGCAGCGCAGCAGATCGATGTCGTAGCGCACCGGGAACTTCTCGCGCGTCCGCTCGTCTTCGCCCGCCTCAATGGTGATGCATTCGGCAGGACAGGCGGTCGAGCACATGTAGCAGGCCACGCAGCGCGTCGTGCCGTCTTCGCGCGTGGTCAGAATGTGCCGTCCGCGGAAGCGCTCGGAGTAGACGCGCTTGACCTCGGGATACGAGATCGTCGGCAGCTTCTTGATGTTGAACAGATTCTTCATGAGGTGGCCGATGGTCACCATCATCCCGGCGATGACCTGCGGGAGGTAGAGGCGGTCGAGGACCGTGAGCGGCGTCCGCTCGACCCGTACGACACCTGGTCTGACTCGTGTGACGTTCATCGGTTAGTGGTCCAACTCTCCGGCGATGATGTTCAGCGATCCGAGCGCCGCGACGGCGTCGGGGATCGTCTGGCCGGTGATCATCTCGCCGAACGCGGAGTAGATCTGGAAGCAGGGCGGACGGCAGCGCACGCGATACGGATTCTTCGTGCCGTCGGAGACGACGTAGAAACCGAGCTCGCCGTTGCCGCCTTCGACCTGGAAGTACGTCTCGCCGACCGGCGGCTGAATGCCGTGCATGATCAGCTTGAAGTGGTAGATGAGCGACTCCATCTCGTTGTAGACCTTCGATTTTGGCGGCAGCGCGACATACGGATTGTCGACGATGACCGGCCCCTCGGGAAGACCGCGATCGATGGCCTGCTGCAGAATCTTCAGCGACTGCCGCATCTCTTCCATGCGCACCAGGTACCGCGCATACGTGTCGCCGCCCTCGGCGATCGGAACGTCGAAGTCGTACGTCTCGTATCCGAGGTACGGGCTGGCCTTGCGGATGTCGAAGGGAACGCCGCAGGCGCGCAGGCACGGGCCGGTGAAGCCGTAGTTGATGGCATCCTTGGCGCTGATCGGCGCGATGCCGACGACGCGGTCGAGGAAGATCTTGTTGCGGTCGACCAGCTTCTCCACGTCGTTGATGAACTTCGGCATCATGTCGATGAGGCGCTGCGATTTTTCGAGAAAGTCGGGCGGGACGTCGACGGCCAGTCCGCCGATGCGCGTGTAACTCGGCAGCAGCCGCGCACCGCAGCACGATTCGATCAGTCCGTAGATTTCTTCGCGCGGCTGGAAGAGGTACCAGAAATTCGTCAGCGCGCCCATGTCCACGAGGTTCGTGCCGATGCAGACCAGATGATCGGCGATGCGCATGAACTCCGACAGCATCAGGCGGATGTGCTGCGCACGGGCCGGAACTTCGATGCCGAGGAGCTTCTCAACCGCCATGCAGTAGCCGACGTTGTTGATGATCGCGGAGCAGTAGTTGAGGCGATCGGTGTACGGAATCACCTGCTGGTACGTGTGCGTCTCCGACATCTTCTCGAAGCAGCGGTGCAGATATCCGATCTCCTGATCGGCACCGATGATGGTCTCGCCGTCAAGAGTGACTACGATGCGTAGAGTTCCGTGCGTGGCTGGATGCGACGGTCCGAGGTTCAGCGTGACGCGCTCGTAATCGGTGTCGACGTTTTCGAAACGCGGATCGACGACCGGCGTGATCTTGGCGACGTCTTTCTCGGTCAGCAGCCAGCGCTGCGCCGGATCGTAATCCTTCCGCAGCGCGTGGCCCTGAAACGCTTCATGCGTGAGGATGCGGCGCAGGTTCGGATGGCCGTCGAAGACGACGCCGTACATGTCGAACACTTCGCGCTCGTACCAGTTCAGACCTTTGTAGATGCCGGTTCCGGTCGGAATCGGCTCGTCTTCACCGACGCGAACCTTGAGGCGGATCCGTTCATTGTTCTTCAGCGAGTAGAGCTGGTAGATGACGTCGAATCGCTTGTCGCGGCGCGGATAGTCGACCGCGAAAAGATCGAGCGGCATGGTGAAGGCGAGCTCGCCGCTCTCTTTCAACGTGCGCAGGACGTCGATGATGGCGTCCTTGTCGACGATGAACGAGGCCATGTCCTGCCCCGTTTCCTGAATCATGGCCGGATGCTGCAACAGCTTGGCGATGACGTCGCCGCGCGCATCGGCGATGGCCGCTCCGACCGGAACGTACGGCTCGCGATTGGTCGGCGCAGGACCGGTGTAGGGGATGGCGGAAAACTTCGTGAGCGTACTCACCGCTCACCTCGCTTGATCTTCTCGGCAAGTTTCAGGATCGAGTACATCAAGCCATCGGGAGTCGGCGGACAGCCCGGCACCCACATGTCGACCGGGATGATTTCGTCGATACCTTGAACGACGTGATAGGCGCGGTAGAAGCCGCCCGAGGTGGCGCAGGCGCCCATGGCGATGACGTAGCGCGGCTCCGGCATCTGCTCGTAAATTTTCTTCAGCACGGGCGCCATCTTGTCGACGATGGTTCCCGCCACGATCATCAGATCGGCCTGCCTCGGCGAGAAGCGCACGACCTCGGCGCCGAAGCGCGCGATGTCGTAGTGCGACGAGACCATCGACATGAACTCGATCGCGCAGCACGCGGTGCCGAACGGCAGCGGCCAGAGCGAGTTGCCGCGCGCCCAGTTCACCATCGTGTCGACGGTGGTGGTCAGGTACGTCCCACCGGCAAGGTCTTCAATCTCGCGCTCCGATTCGCCGGGCAGCGTGATGAGCCCTTTTTCGGCGCCCTCGCCCGGAGGGAGGCCGCGCTTGCGCTGGATGATGGAGCCGGAACTGTCGTAAGGAAGGTTCGCCATAAACGGGCCGCGATGTTATGGGTTTGAGAAACTTTTCACAAGGCTTGGGCAGGCCGACCAAACACTAATGCGAAATCAATGCTCGCTGTCATTCTGAGCCGCCGGAGCTGCGTAGGCGAAGCCGGAGCAGCGTAGGACGGCGAAGAATCCCCGGCTGAAACCGCGGTAGGGCGGTGGCTTAAGTCCGCCGCCCGACCGGGTTAACAGCCGGGGATCCTTCACCGTCCTCCGGCGTTCCGCGCTTCGCGCTCCAACGCCTCCGGCGGTTCAGGATGACAGTGCTTTCTCCATCCGCTCCGCGACGCGCTCGCTTCGCCACTGCTCCGCAACCTCCCGTCCCCGACTCCGCAGCCGATCGCGAAGATCTGCATCCGAAAGCAACTCGATCAACTTCTCCCCCAGCTCCACCGCATTCTCCTGCGGCGCGAACAGCGCGTAGTCGCGAACGTCGTCGAATGAGAGATACGACGGAATCGACGTCATCACTACCGGAATCCCCGACGCCATTGCCTCGGCGGCCGGCAATCCGAATCCTTCCTCGCGATGGTTCGGCGCGATCAGCACGTCGCACGAATGCATCAGCCGCGTCATCTCGCGGGTGTTCAGCGCGACATGAAACTCCTGCACGGCATCCAACGGCTCCTCACGCGACGGCGCCCACGGCGAGACGCGGATCAGATCGAACTTCTGATGAAACCAGCGCGCATGCGCCGCCGCGCCGTAGCCTTCGCTGACGCCTTTGATGTCGACCTGCGATTCGCCGCACAGCAGCACGCGCATCGGTTCGTTTTCCGCCGGCGAGCGCGGGCGGAAGAAATCGTCGTCGACGATCTGACCGATGTAGGTGACGTCGTCGGTGAATTGCCTGCAGATCTCGATCAGCGATCGCGTCACCACCAGCTTCGGGATCGGCAGCCGGTACGCCGCCTCGATCTCGCCGCGAATCGGCTGATAGGCGGTGAAGGAGCCTTCGTAACCCTGGCAAAGATGCAGCGCCTTCTCGGGCGCGATCGCGTACGCGGCCGGCAGCGTGGTCCAGAACGTGGCGATGATGAAGTCGTCCTCGCGCGCGTCGTAGGTATTGAAGTCGTCGACGTAGATCCACTCCGCGCGCGACGGCCGCCACGTCAGCGGCAGCCCCTTCGTGACGATGCGCACGCGGTGGCCGCGCGCGATCAGCGCATCCGCCTGCGCGAGCTGCACGCGGATGCCGCCCGACAGCGCGGTGTCTTCCATCAAATAGGCGATGTTCATGCGTTGCGCGCGATGACGTAGTAGCCGGCCGGCACCAGGTCCTCTTTCGAATGCGGGATGCGCGCCGCGGCCAGCGCCGCCAGTAGCTCCTCGCGCCCGCGCGTGACGACTGTCTCCTGCGGCGCGATCTCAACGACGCTCCATCCGGCGATCGTCAGCATCTCCTCGATCGTCCGCTTCGTGAAAAACCGCAGATGGCCGACGCAGGTCAGCCCCATGTAGACGTAATCGAATCGTCCGCGAAGGAGATCGTTCAGCACCGCCGCGTGCGCGATGTTGGGGATGCTGAGCAGCAGATGGCCGCCCGGCGCGCACACCTTGCGCAGGTCCGCCAGGAACGACCACGGCTCATCGAGATGCTCGACGATGTCGCCGCCGATGATCCAGTCGAACTTCTCCCGGATCAGTGCAACGATCTCGCGCGCATCGCCGCAGTAGACGTCGTCGATCCTCTTCCGCGCCACCGCCGCCGCCTTCGCATCGATCTCGATCCCCACCACGCGGCATTTCTGCCGCGACTTCAGCGCCGCGCCCAACGGCGCTTCGCCGCAGCCGAATTCGAGAATCGATTTCGCGTCGATCGGGATGCGCGCCAGCAGATCCATCCGCGTCTGCCCGCGCAACGAGCTCCAGCGATGGACGTAGTCGGCAGGCGAAAGCACCACCTCGCGTCCCGCCAGCGCATGCCGAGGAGGATCGTCGATCGTCTCAAGCCAGGCGGTGCGGCAGAGGTAGGCGGCCGGATCCGACCCATCCCACTTCACGACCTCCCCATCCGCTCCTCGGCTCTGCAACTCCGCCGTGACCTGCTGCAACTCGCGCAACGTCAGATACGGCGCCGGCGCCGCCCGCCGCTGGAACGGATTCTCCGCCTCGTTCGACACCGGCAACGCCGCCACGACGCTCGGCGTATGAACCAACAGCTCCCGCAACCGCATCACCAGCTTCGCCGGCGGCAACAGCAGTGGATCCGTAACCACGAGCACGTGATCGCTCTCCAACCCCCCCGCCGCCAACGACGCCGGCTCCTCCGCGTCGTACGTCGCGAACTCGATGTCCCCACCGGCGCGCAGCAACGTCTGACTCTGCCACGAGGCGTAGCGCTCCTCGATGGCCGGGTGATCGAAGCGGGGGAAAAGGACGGCGGGCGACATGGGCCGCACATCTTAACCGCGCGAGCGGACGATTCGTTTGCGCGCCCAAATCACCGATTGCGGCGGACGATCTCGGCGTTCAGGTAGGTGGCGAACAGGACCCAGGCGAGGTAGGGGACGAAGAGCCAGAACGCGGGACGATCGATGTCGCGGGCGGCGCGCATGTAGAGCAGCTGCGACGGAATCAGGGCGCCGAGGAGCGCGAGGGAGGCGGCAGGCCGCTTCGCGCCGAAGAACGTCGGACTCCATGCCGCGTTCAATCCCAACTGCAGTCCCCAATATTGGAGAGCGCGCCGGCGCTCATCGCCGGATGACGCGCTCCACACGCGGTACGCCGAGGTGGCCATGGCCGTGTAAAGGAGCGTCCAGACTGGCGCGAAGAGCTGATCCGGCGGGTTGAGTGTGGCCTTGTCCAGGCTGCGATACCAGCGTCCCGTCTCCGTTCCTTGCTCGGGGTTGAATTGAGCCCCGATCGCGGCGGCGGAAGCGACAGTGGCGCCGAACGAGAGGCCGGCGAGGAGACGCGATTTCATAGGGATCGATAGAGCAAAGGGCATTCCGATCCGCAGATTTACGCAGATGGACGCAGATGAAACGGGCGCCTTTCATCTGCGTCCATCTGCGTCATCTGCGGATGCGCATTCATCAGCCCCCTTACTTCTTCACCGCGCGATGCCTTCCCGGCGCGGTCGCGTTGCCGACTCTCGGCGCTTCAAACGCGCCGATATCCGCGATGACCGTGCCGTCGCCGTTGCCGTCGGTGCGAGAGTTTCCTCGCTGGTCGGTGGCGGGAGCGACGCCGCTGTCGCCGGCGTCGATGGCGGGGCTGCCGGCGCCGAGGGCCATGGTTTTTGTGGGGCCGCCGTTGCTGGCGAGGGGAGCGAGGATCGGATTGGCGACGGTGATGCCGGGGCAGGTCGAGTCGCCGAACTGGAGGTTGTGGCTGCCGTTGAAGATGCTGCCGGCGTCGACCGAACAGTTGCCGCCGTTGTTGCTGGCGATGATGGTGTTATTCATCGCGGTGACGGGCGTGAACGTATTGAAGTAGATCGCGCCGCGTCCCGCCGGAGCAGTGTTGCCGGCGATGGTGCAGTTGTTGATCGTCACCGGCGTTGCATTCAGGTAGAGCGCCGAGCCGTGGCTGGACGGATCGGTCGCTGAATTGCCGGTGAACGTGTCGTTCGCGATCACGACGCTGCTTCCGGTGTTGAGCAGTTCCACCGCGATCGCGCCGCCACCGAAGACTCCCGTGTTGTTCTCGAACGTGCAGCGTTCGACGGTCACGACCACCGTGAACGTCGAATTGCTGTAGATCTCCATCGCGCCGCCGATGCTCGACGTGTTGCCGGTGAATGTCGAGTCGGCAATGTTGGCGATGCCGCCTTCGACGCTGATCGCCGCGTGGCTGTTGTTCGCAAGCGTGCAGTGCGTGGCGGTGAGCGTCGGCGTGAGGCAGCCGGTGCACGGCTCCTGAAAGATCGCGCCGCTGCCGGCCGCGGTCGAGTTACGGAGCGTGACGGTGTCGAGCGTCAGCTTGCCGAAGTTCTGGATGGCGCCGCCGGCGTTCAGCCCCGTGGTGATGTTGCCGTTGGCGATGGTGAGATGCCGCAGCGTGATGTCGGGGAGCGCCGTCGAACTGCCGAAGATGATGATCATGCCCGAGGTGTTGCCGCTGCCGTCGAGGGTAATCGTGTCGTTGCCGTCGATGATCGTCTTCGGGTCGTTCTGGCCAACGACCATCGTGTTCGGCATGGCAATGGTTTGCTGTCCTGCGCCGCAGTTGAACGTGATCGTTCCTCCCGCGGCCAGTTGCGCCTGCAGCGCGGCCTCGGTGCAAGAGCTCGGCGTTCCGCTCCCGACGATTCCCGCCATCGCGGATGCGGAGACAAAGGCGGCGGCAATCAGGAACAGGGACAGTTTTGTAGCGATCGAACGATTCAAGATTCTCTCCTTCTGGCGTGCAGCCAGGCGTGTGACGATTCGGCGTGGGGAAGTGAGGCCGGACGAGCGACAAACTACGTCGTATTGCGGCCGCGTATCGTGATCGCGCTCACGAACGGTTCAGTTCGTGGAGAATGCCGCGGCTGGGCAAGCCGTTTAGACGGCGCGCGCATCCCCGCCGTACACTCTCGATCGATATGTCTTCCGCCATCGCCACGGAGCTCCGCGTCAGTCCGTTTCTGCACATCGACGCGGATCGGATTTACAACCCGATCACCGATCGTGCGTTGAACATCGGCGATCCGGAGTTCGTCGCGCTGCGGCGGGTCATCGACGGCGGCGACGTCGACGAAGAGCTGGAACACGACGGCTGGCTCGTCCGGGGCGATGTCTCGAAACTGCATCGCCTGAAGATCGTCTCGCTGGAGACGATGACGGCGTGCAATCAGAAGTGCTACTTCTGCCCCGTCTCGATCGCGCCGCGCGAGGATTACGACATGCCGGTCGAGCTCTTCGAGCGGATCGTCAACCAGTTGACCGCGTATCGCGACACGCTGGAAAGCGTCTTTCTGCAGAGCTACAACGAGCCGACGCTCGACCGCCGCTTCGTCGATTTCTGCCGCACGCTGTTCGCGGCGAAATTGCCGGTGGCGGTGCTCAGCAACGGCTCGGGGCTGACCGCGGCCAAAGTCGACGCGCTCATCGAAGCCGGCCCGCTGCACTACATCTGCATCAACTTGTCGACGCTCGATCGCGAACGCTACATCCGCGACCGCGGCGAAGATCACCTGCCGGCGGTCCTTCGCAATCTCGACTACGTGAAGTCGCGTCCTCTCGCCAACGTGATGAAGATCGTCGTCCTCGGCACGGGCGACGCGAATCACGACGCGGATTTCGAAGCGATCAGCACTCGCTTCGCCGGAAGCCGCTTCACCGTCGAACGTCACGTGGTCATGGATCGCGCCGGCTGGCTCGACGTCGGTCTCAAGCCGGACGCTCCGAAGAAACTTCTGGCCGGCTGCGACAACCTCGGATCGCGCCCGCTGCAGCATCTTCACATCACGCCGCACGGCCAGTGCGTGCTCTGTTGCGAGGACTACGACGAGAAGTACGTCGTCGGCGATCTCACGCGCAACACCGTGGCCGAGGTGCTGGAAGGGACCGAGCTGGGAACGATGCGGAAGTGGGTGTACGGCATCGAAGAAGCGCCCGATGACTTCATGTGCCGCGACTGCGTCTTCGCGCGCACGCGGTGATGCGCTGTTCTCCGCGTCCCCGCGCCTCCGCGTGAAACAGGTTCCCCCGGACTACGGACAGCCAGCGATCTGCCCCGCCGGCGCGCCCGCGGGCAGCAGCCACACGCGCCGCTCCGAAGCCGGAATCGATCGCAGGATCTCGATCTGTTCCGGCGAGAACTGGCTTTCGTGAATCGCGGCGTCTTCGACCAGGTAGTGCCAGCTCAACGTCGCATCGATCGATGACGCCAGCGCCGTGGCCGGTGCGAATGCGACGATTTGCATTGCGGCATCGCGCAGGATGAGCGTTTCAACGAGCATCACCGGCGGCGCGTGTGTGCCGAGGGTGGCGACGGCGGCGAGAGTCAGTTGTCCCGCTTCGCGATGCGCGGGATGGCACGACGAACCGTGCCGCGGATCGAATGTATAGATGACCGTCGGCTGCTCGGCCGCAATCGTCGCGGCTAACTTCGATACGAGCGCGGCTCGGTCGCCCCACTGTGTCAGGTCGAAGACGTCGGGCAGATCCCACTGAATCGCGTGCGCATGCAGCGCCGCCGCCGAGCGTTGAAACTCGGCGGCGCGTTGCGGCGATCCATTCGTGAGCACGAGGAGCGTGCAGTCGTTGGTCGCGCAGAGCGGACCGAGGATCGGCGCGATCAGCGACTCGTCGTCGGGATGCGCGCCGATCCAGAGCAACCGCACCGGCGTTCGAGCGGAGTGTAGGCGCGCGGCGCCAGACGGCGCGGCGACCGCGAGACACAACGCGAGTGTTGCCAGCAGCGGGCGCACGGCGTGAATACGTTTCTCGACACAATTCCGTTGGGCAGGCAATGAACGCCGGAATCGTTTACCGTTGCGCATTCGACGATGAGGAATGAAGGTACTGCCGGCGGCCCGCCGGCTGGACCGCCGCCGGCTCGGCGGCGCTACGAAGACGCATCTGCAATCGCAGCGCTCATCCTCCTCACGATCCTCCTCTACCGCAGAATCCTCGGCCTCTGGCTGACGTACGACGACGCGAACCTTCTGCGCACCACGTTCGACTACTCGTTCCTCGACGTTTTCACGAATGCCCGCGTCTGGCCGCAGCAACTCTTTACGCCGCTGCTGCTGGTCGCCTTTCACGCGATGCGAAGGATCTTCGGCTTCGATCCGTCGCGCTTTTACGTGATGCAACTCGCGATCGCGGCGATGACGATCGTCCTCGTCTACGCCGCCGTGCGGCAGTTGCTCGACTGGAAACACTCCTTCGCCGCCGCCGCGTTGTTCGCCCTCGGACCGCCAGTCTGTTCCGTCGTGGTGCAGCTTTCGACGATCCACTACTTCCTGGCCATCGCGTTCTGCGCACTCTCCGTGATCGCGTTCGCCGCGGCGCTGCGGCGGCCGAGCATCGCGTGGGATGCGGTCTCGATCCTCTGCTACTTCCTGGCGATGCTGGCGAAGGAAGTGGCCATCCCGCTGCCGCTGCTGCTCATCGCGCTGCCGTTGCGCGATGCACAGACAAAAGTGTCTGTGCCACAAACGCGCGTTCGCTTCGCGATCGGCCATGGCATCGCCGCGATCGCCTACTTCCTCTGGCGCCACGCCGTTCTCGGCACGTTCCTGGGCGCGTACGGATGGCAGATCGACGCCGCGGAGTGGCCGCGGCTGCTCGTGCTGCTGCCGCTGCGGATCATGGAAGGCGCGGCCGGTGCAGGACTCGCGGCCGGACTGCTGGTGATCGTGCTCATGACGCTCACCATCGCCTTCGCCATCCGCAGCCGTCACGCGTTTTTGCTGCTCGTCGCGGCGATCGTCGTGGCCGCAGCGCCGCTGATTCCGCTGGCGAAAGAAGTGAATCGACGCTACGTCGCGGTTCCGTGGCTGGCGTGGTCGATCGCATTCGCGGCCGCGACGACGCGCCGCAACGATCGCGTCGCGGCGGCGCTGCTCGTGGCCGTTCCGCTGATCGCAGTCGCCGCGAACCGCGCCGAGTGGCGCAAGGAGTTCCCGCTGCGCCGGCGCATGTCGGACGAAGCGCGTTTCTACTTTTACGACCTGCCGCCCGATGCGCTGCTGCGCAATGCGCTGGTGCCTCCGGCGGCGCTGGGTGAGGTGCAGTGGCTGAAGACGGTCCACTTCGGACGTCCCGCCGGGGCGTGGTTTTACGACGACATTTTTCTCTGCGGCTCAGGCATCGGCGCGAAGCGCGTGTTCGAATTCGAAGGCCACCAGATCGTCGAGATCACGCCGCGCATCGCCGGCATTGCCAAACAATTCTGCGGATCGATTCGCAACGACGCGCCGCTCTCCGCCGCCTTTCACTTTCGCAATCCCGCGCTCTACTGGGACCTCGGCCCATACCCGGACGGCAAGTACAGTGCGGTGATCGCCAACGGCGTCCAGGCCTTCGAGATCCCGCGCCGCGATGCGCTCAAACTTCCGGGCATGGCCGGCATCTCGCTCCGCATCCGGTACGATTCGCCGGCGGGATGGACGACGTACTCGCCCGAGATCGCGATCGATTTCGTCCGCAAACCCGACGTGGCGTGGCACCGTTAGACTCACGATGAAGCTCAATTACGATCCGCGAACTCTGCACGCGCAATACGCGAATGCCGAGCCGTTTCCGCACATCGTCCTCGACGGTTTGTTCGACGACGACGCGCTCGACGCCGTGCTGCGCGAGTTTCCGTCGCGCGAGGCCATGCGCTGGCGCGAGTTCGATTCGACGACGGAAAAGAAGCTCGGATACTTTCACGAGACCAGCGCGATCTCGAAAACGGTCCGCACGTTTCTCGACGCCATGAATTCGTTCGAGATGCTGCTCTGGCTGGAGGCGCTGACCGGCATCGAGGGACTGATCCCCGATCCCTACTTCGGCGGCGGCGGCCTGCATCAGATCGAGCCGGGCGGCTTCCTGAAGATTCACGCCGACTTCAACGTCCATCCGAAGCTGAAACTCGATCGCCGTCTGAACATGCTCATTTACCTGAATCGAAACTGGCGCGACGAGTACGGTGGGCATCTCGAGCTTTGGGATCGCGACATGTCCGCGTGCCGCGAGAAGATCCTGCCGTCGTTCAACCGCACGGTGATTTTTTCGACGACCGACACGTCGTTTCACGGACATCCCCATCCGCTCGCGGCGCCGGAGGGGATGTCGCGAAAATCGGTGTCGCTCTACTACTACACAGCCGGGCGCCCCGAGGCCGAGCGCTCCGCGCCGCACGACACCCTGTTCGTGCCGTGACCTGGGAGCGCGGGCGTCTCGCCCGCGTTAGCAAGTCGCGCGAAGTGAGAAAGCGGGCGGGACGCCCGCGTTCCCAGGCGATAGAATCGCGCCACCGCCGCTATGTCCTCTCTCTCCGAAGGCGAGTTTCTGCTGCCGCTCTTTCCGCTGCCGAACCTCGTCTTTTTTCCGCAGACGCGCGTGCCGCTGCACGTTTTCGAGATGCGCTACCGGCAGTTGATCGCCGACGTCATGGCCTCCGATCAGCGCTTCGGAATCGTCCTGCTGCAGCCGGGATACGACGCCGACTACCTCGGCGCGCCGCCGGTGCATGCGTGCGGAACCGTCGCCCGCATCGAGCAGTCGGTGACGCTCGACGACGGCCGCTACAACATCCTCGTGCACGGCGAAACGCGCTTCCGCATCATCAATGAAGTTTCGCGCGAGCCGTACCGCGTCGCGCGCGTCGTCGCCCAGCCGCAGCTCGACGGCGACGCTACCGCCGCCTACGCGCAGCGCACGTGGCTGAAGGAGTTGTCGCAGCAGTACCTGCACTATTTGCCGGAGCAGGGCGCGGTGCCGGAGATCGAGTCCGTCGGTCTGGAAGCGCTGACGAACGCGCTGATCATGTCGCTGACGCTCGACCCCGCCGAGAAACAGCGCCTGCTCGAGACCGACGATCTCGTCGCCCGCGCCGAGGAGATCGGGGACGAGTTGCAGGGCCGGATCGAAAACCTGCAGTTCCTCGCGCCGTTTCGGCACGGCGGCGATCCGAGCCGGAATTGATTGGATGCCGCGCTAGCGGCTACAGAAGGTAGCCAGGGGTGAAAGCGAAGCGAACACCCCTGGCAAAAGTGGCGGCTCACAGGATTCGTGCCGCGTCAGCGGCACCGGAAAATGTGACACTCCATCCAGTGCCGCTAACGCGGCACACTTCGTTTTCGACTCTCGTTTTCGAGGGGTGCTCGCGATGAAGCTGCTCGCACCCCTCGCCACCTTCTGATGCCGCTCCGCGACATGTCGTACATAATCACTTCCGACGCCAGAAATTCACTCCGGCTTCTTCGTGATCAGGAGTGAAGTGATCGCGCAGGTAGGCGTCGACGAGGGGGGCGCGGACGCGGTTGGGGACGCCGTCCACCGTGGTGTTGTCGGCGTCGGGCGGCATGAGGGCGAAGCGGATGCGCGGGTTTTGTTCGATGCGGCGGATGACGTCGCGCTGGCGCTCCTCGGTTTCGTAAAAGGCCACTTCGAGCTGCCGGATCGGGCAGTCGCGATCGAGCAGGAAGTAGAGATTTCCGCGGTTAGTGAAATCGAACCACGTCTCGTTCGCCTGAAGATGCGAGGCGACGTAACGCTGTACGACGTCGATTACTGCTGCGTCGCTTGACTTTGACAGCGCGCCGCGCGCGCGCGGCAGCGCAAGCTCGCGCGCATCGGCATCGAGTGGTCCGTGCGCGTGGCGAAGCGCGCCGACGATGGCGATGTGCGCCGTCGGCTGGCCGATCATCAACGCCACGATCACGAGCGCCGGCGCGAGCGCGCGCGCGACGGCATTGCGGCTTCGGAACAGGCGGAAGATTGAAATCGAGATCAGCGGCGCGGCCACGAAGAGCCAGAGCAGGTGATGGCGTTCCGCGTAGGAAATCGCGGTGATCACGCCGTAGATGGCGATGATCAGGAATGCTTCGCGATGCGCGCGGCGGCGCGGCGTCATCGGCGCGCGCGACGTCAGCGCCACGACCACGAGCAGCATCATCACCGGCCAGAAAACGTAGAGGAACGCCGATTTGTCGAAGAGCGCGGCCAGGACCTCGGGGATGTTGTTGATGTGCTGCAGCGCGGGCGGCGCATCGAAGACGGTGAGCGTGTAGACGGGGCCGAGCGAGGCGATTTCGAAGAGCGTCACGCGCACGAAATCGATAGCGATTCCGTTCAACGCCATCGCCGCGAATGCCACGATCGCCGCCGACCCGCCTCCGATCGCGGCGGATACGAACGCGCGTTTGCGATCGGCGGGAAAGCGGATGACTGCGATCAGCAGGACGATCAGCGTGTACGCGCCGTGATCGAGGCTGGTCAGGATGCAGACGACTACGCCAACTCCGGCGGCGATCAACCAGCGCGGATTGCGGCGCCGCAGCGCGCCGGCGATGAGCGCCAGCGTCGCGATCGCTGGGAGCACGCGGATCGAGCCGCCGGCGGTGCCGAGGAGCATGGCCAGGAAGGTGGAGGCGAGGCCGAGCTCGGGCGAGCCGGTGGCGGCGGCGACCAGCGCGTAGTGGGCAATGATGATCGTGCCCGAGATCACGCCGCGAAACTTCAGCGCGCGGCCGAGCGTGACCGGTCCGGTGCGAAAGGCGGCGTAGTCGACCAGCGCGTCCTGCACGAATCCGTGCGCGGGGATGATGTCGCGATACGCCTTCTCGCCGCGCAGCATCTCCGCCGCCGGCACGACATGCTGCTGATCCTCGAACAGATCGGCGCGCGGCATCCCCTCAGCCGCGAGCTGGCTCGTGGCGCTGAGATACGCGTACGCGGCGAGCGGGTAGATGACGTAACGCAACGCGGCGCGGAATCGCGCGCGCGTAGTGGGCGAGTCGCGGATCAGCGCGCGCAGGAGCAGGGGAGAGATCACGACGAGCGCGAGTGGCGCCCACGGCGAGTGGCGAATGTCGTACGAGTTGAAACTTGATTGCAGCACGAGTCCGAGCGGCGCGAGCGCGAAGCACGGTCCCGGCGGCAATCCGGTTTCGCGGCGCATCAACACGAGTGCGATGCGAACGAGAAACACGATCAGCGCCGACAGCAGCAGAACCTGTTCGACCGATCGCGGCAACAGGTCGAGCAGCGCGAGGTAGGTCGTCGCCAGCACCGGCAGCAGGATCAGATCGTGACGACTGAAATGCGCGTCGACCTTCCGCATCGCCAGAGACACAGCCAGGACGAGCGCCGGCGCGATTACGACCCACGTGAGGTTGCGATCGATGATGACGAACCAGAGGATGCCGATCGCCGCCGACGTGAATGCGTTGCGCGCCCATGCGCGCGTGTCGTCGCGCCCGAGGATTGTGAGAATCGGACGAAGCGCGAAGGTCCAGAGAAGCGGAACGAGGATCAGGCTGAGTACGAAGCGCAGCGGCGCGCGCGCGTCGAGGCCCATCGACGTCGCGAATCCGGGCAGCTGGCCCGGCGGCGGCGGGCCGAGCCAGAAGGGCAGCAGCGAGATGGCGATAGCGAAGCCCCAGATGGCCGCGCCGATGCGGAGAATCAGATCGCGCCGAGCCGTCATCGCGCCTGTTCCGCCAGCCATCCCACCACCAACTCCTCGGCCCAGTACTCGCACCGCCACGGCGCCGAGCCGGCGATGAAGCCGGTGTGTCCGCCGCATTCGGTGATGTGAAATTCGACCGCCGGCGACGCGACCGCTTTCGCTTTCTCCAGCACCTCGGCCGGCAGAAACGGATCGTCGGCGGCGCTCAGACAAAGTGTCGGGGTCGTGATCGCGCCGAGGAAGTGGATGGAGCTGGAGCGCGCGTAGTAATCGTCAGCGTCGCGGAAGCCGTGAATCGGCGCGGTGGCGGCGTTGTCGATGTCGCGAAACGTTTTCGCGCGCATGACCGCCTTCAGATCGACGCGTTCACGCATCTCCGGAAAGTGCGCGACCAGCCACCTCGTCTTCTTCTTCAGCGTGGCCAGAAAGCGATTGACGTAAAAGCGGCGGAGCAAACCGTCTTCGAGATGTTTCGATCCTGCGCCGAGGTCGTACGGAACGGAGAACGTGGCCGCGGCGGCGACGTCCGTCTGTCCGGGATGCTCGCCGAGCCATTTCAATACGACGTTGCCGCCGAGCGACGCGCCCGCGGCGAGCAGACGAACATTCGGCTCGCGCGCGCGCAACGTGCGCACGACGAAATCGAAGTCGCTGGTCTCGCCGGAATGGTAGAAGCGCGGACGGCGATTCGGGATCGAACGTCCGACGCGTTTCGGATCGCGCGCGCACGAACGGAAATTGACCGCCGTCGCCGCGAAGCCGTGGCGGGCGATGACGGAGAGCAGTCCCTGCATGTAGACGGAGTTCGTGCTTCCTTCCAGTCCGTGCAGGAGGACGAAGCGGAATCGCTCATCGCGCACCGGCGCGTCGAGGTGATCGAGCAGCAGCTCGTCGCCGTCGGGCGTGGTGAGTGTTTCGCGCCGCAGCTTCACCAGCCGCCGCGGCCGCGCCAGGCGTCCCCAGATCGTCTGCGCATGCGGTCCGCGCAGGAACCAGGCGGGCGTGAAGTCGTTTAATTTCATCCTGACGCTGCGCGCAGGATAAACCCTCACACACGCGAAAAAATCAGCGTTGCGTTGGTGCCGCCGAAGCCGAAGGAGTTCGACATCACGTGCGTCACCTTCTGCTCGCGCGCTTTGTTCGGGACGTAATCGAGATCGCAGTCGGGGTCTGGCGTCTCGTAGTTGATCGTCGGCGGAATCACGTTCGTCCTGATCGTCATCGCGGCCACCGCGGCTTCCAATCCACCGGCGGCGCCGAGGAGGTGGCCGGTCATCGACTTCGTCGAGCTCACCGCGACCTTGTACGCGTATTCGCTGAAGACCTGCTTGATCGCAATCGTCTCCGTGCGGTCGCCGACCGCGGTCGACGTCCCGTGCGCGTTGATGTAATCGATGTCCTCGGGATGCAGCCCCGAATCGCGCAGCGCCGCGCGCATCACGCGGATCATGCCGCTGCCGTCCTCGGCGGGGGAGGTGATGTGGTACGCGTCGCTCGACATGCCGTAGCCGGTCAGCTCGCAGTAAATCGTCGCGCCGCGTTTTTTCGCGTGCTCGATTTCCTCGAGGATGAGGATGCCCGCGCCTTCCCCGATCACGAATCCGTCGCGGTTGAGATCCCACGGACGCGACGCGCGCTCCGGCTCGTCGTTGCGCGTCGACAGCGCGCGCATCGCGGCGAAGCCGGCCAGCGCCAGCGGCGTGACGACCGCCTCGCTGCCGCCGGCGAACATGATGTCCGCATCGTCGCGCTGGATGATCTTGAACGCATCGCCGATCGCGTGCGCGCCGGTGGCGCAGGCAGTCGCGGGTGCCGAGTTCGGACCCTTGCAGCCGTAGCGAATCGAAATCTGGCCCGCCGCGAGGTTCACGATCAGGCCGGGGATGAAGAACGGCGACACGCGGCTCGGACCGCGCTCCAGCAGCTTCGTATGCATCTCCTCGATCAGCGGCAGGCCGCCGATTCCGGAGCCGACGATCGCGCCGAAGCGTTCGCCGTCACAGGTCGAGCAATCGAGATTTGCGTCCTTCACCGCCAGGTCGGCCGCGGCGATCGCGTAGTGAATGAAGGTGTCGGACTTCTTGACTTCCTTCTTTTCGATCCAGTCCTCGGCATTGAAACCCTTCACCTCGCCGGCGATGCGCGAGGTGTAGGCGCTGGCGTCGAACTTCGTGATCGGGCCGACGCCGGAGCGCCCTTCGACGAGACCCTGCCAGGTCGGCTCATTGCCGACTCCGAGCGGAGAGATCATGCCGATCCCGGTAACGACGACGCGGCGCTTGGTCATGAGAGTTCTGAATTAGCGGATGCGGGCGGCCAGCAACGCCAACCCGCCAACGGCACGGACCGCCGGTCCGTGCCGGGTGGGCGCGAATTACGAAGCTTTGGCGCGCTTGTCGATGTAATCGACCGCGTCCTTGACCTTCTTGATCTTCTCGGCCTCGTCGTCGGAAATCTCGACTCCGAACTCCTCTTCGAAGGCCATGATCAGCTCGACCGTATCGAGCGAGTCCGCTCCGAGGTCTTCGACGAACGACGCCTCGGGGGTCACCTCTTCGGCGTCGACACCGAGCTGCTCGACGATGATTGATTTGACACGATCCTCAACGGACATCTGTTCTCCTCCTCAATTCCACCTGGGTGGGGGGGAATGCACGGCGTTTTTTAGCACAAAAACAAACGAATGCAGAATGCGAATCGTCAATCGCGAGTTCACACTGCAACGATGATGCGAAAACTCTTCCTCCTGCTCCTGATCGGGGCAGCGGTGTGGTTCGGCGCACGCGCACTTGTGCATCGCGGCGAGGTGAAGGCCACGGTCGTTTTCCACCAGGTGCACGATCTGGGCAAGGGCGATCCGGTCGTCGCGGACGGCGTACCGATCGGCTCCGTGACGAAAGTGACGCGCCTCGACGGCGACGACGCGGTCTCGATCCGCATCGATCGCGCGCATCGCCGCGACGTCGTCAGCGACTCGCTGTTCGCCATCAACCATCACCGCCTTCTGGTCACGAACTCGTTCTCGGTCGGTTCGCCGATCGCCGACGGCGCGGTGCTTCGCGCCCGCAACGACGGCGTCAGCTCCTGGCTGGCGCAACACGCCTCCGTCGTTCAGCCGTTCATCGCCAAAGTGAAGCGCGCCGCGGACAACGAGATCGAGAAGCTCGACGAGCACCACCTCGATGCCGAGCTGGCCAGGTTCAAGGAAAAGGCGCCGCTCTGGAAAGCCGAGGGCGCCAGCATCTTCGATCATCGCCTCGACCAGATGAAGGCGCGCATGGCCAAGATCGAAAACGATCTGCGCCGCTCCAACCGCACCGAGGAAGCGCGCAACGTAAAGGAGAAATTCGAGAAATGGCTCGACGAAGTGCAGCGCTGAACGAGCGCAGAATCTTCACATACGAAGAGGCAGCCGCGCTGATGCCCGAGGCGCGGCGCATCACCGCCGCGGCCGTGGCCGAGGTGGATTCGCTGCCGGAAGGCGAAGAAGCGGCCGCGGAATCGGAGCGCATCATCACCGATTGGGCCGGCGCCATCATCGAGCTCGGCATCGACGTCAAAGGCGTCTGGCTGATCGATTTCGACAACGGCAGCGGCTACTACTGCTGGCAGCATCCCGAACCGTCATTGCAGTACTTTCACGGATACGAGGAAGGGTTCGCGGAAAGAGTGAAACTGCAGTGATTCGGTGGATGCGTCGATTGTTTGATTGGTGGATTCGACGGGAGCGTCGTCGATTTCAGTGATCGACGAATCCATTTTAAAGCATGCTCAAATCTGTCTCCTTCGATCTCTGGGAAACACTGCTCACCGACACGCCGGAGTTGTCGCGGCGTCAGGAGCGGCTGCGCCTCGATCGCATGGAGCGCGTGCTCGTCGACCGCGGATTTGCGCAGACCGCCGAGCGCATCGAACAGGCCTATCGTGCGCTCTGGCATCGCTGCCTGGAGCTGTACTGGTCGCGCGATGAAGACATCGCCTGCCGCGTGCAGATCGAACACTTCCTCGAAGCGCTCGATCTCGATCCGGCCACGTTCGATGAGCCGTCGCTGGCCGCACTCGAAGAGGTCTACGCGAACGCTGCCATTGACGTGCTGCCGTCGATCGTTCCCGGCGCGCCCGACGTCCTGGCCGAACTTCGCGACCGCGGATTCCGTATCGGTCTGATCAGCAACACCGGCCGCACGCCCGGCTACGCGCTCCGCGAGATCCTCGACCGCCTCGGCCTGGCCACTTCGATCGATGCGATGGTTTTCTCGAACGAACACGGCGCCTGCAAACCGCAGCCGTCGATTTTCGAGACGTTGCGCGATGCGCTCGACGTCAATTACGACGAGATGATGTTCGTCGGCGACAACCTCTACGTCGACGTCCACGGCGCGCAACGCCTCGGCATGACCGCCGTCCACTTCGATCCGCCCACGCGCGGCACCGCTATCGCACCGCCGGTCGATCACGGCCTGGACATCGTGCCGCACGCGACGATCCGCGATTTGCGCGAGCTGCTGGACGTGGTTGCGTGACTGACCGCGCCACGCGCGACTGGAACACTTTCGGCGAAACCGAGCCGTACTTTGCAGTCCTGACGCACGACCGGTTTCTTTCCGAACAGATGTCGGATGCCGATCGCGAAGCGTTCTTCGCATTCGGCGAAGCCGACGTCGCGCAAATCTTCGACTTGATCGGCATCTCTCCGAAATCCGCGCTCGATTTCGGCTGCGGCGTCGGACGCCTCACCAGGGCGTTGGCCAAACGCGTCGATCACGTCGTCGGCGTCGATGCGGCCGAGAGCATGCTGCGCATCGCGCGCGAGAACGTGCCGAATGCAACGTTCTCGACCGCAATTCCAGACGAGCGATTCGACCTGATCGTCTCGCTGCTCGTCTTCCAGCACATCCCCGTGAAACGCGGCGAAGCGCTTCTGCGCGATCTCCTCGACCACCTCGACGGCGTCGCCGCATTGCATTTCACGTTTCACGTTCCGGGATCGTTCGTCCGCCGCATCGCGCGACGCGTACGCGCGCGCTTCCCGTTTGTTCATCGCCTGGCACAACGAATTCGCGGCGAACGGAAGATGCCGTACATGCAGATGAACGAATACGACCTCGATCGCGTACTGGCCATCATGCGCAGCCACGGCTGCGCCGACCCGCGCGTCATCCGCACGAACCACCGCGGAATCGAATTCGCGATCGTGATCGCGAAAAAGCAGATCTAGAAACACAGCCGGAACGCGAAGCGTGTGGCACAGACACTCTTGTCTGTGCTGGTGAGGCTCGCGACGACTGACAACTTCAGCCGGCGCACCTGGCGAAAGCACAGACAAGAGTGTCTGTGCCACACTCAGAACAACTTCAAAAACACCACATCCGCCACGAATCCCGTCTGCGCGTTGCGTCCGATCGTTTTGCCGATGTCGAGACGCAGCAGCGTTCCGTACGGGCCGACCGTCTGGCCGGCGATGCCGAGACCCTGGAACGGCTCGCGGTGGTATCCGGCGAGTTTGTTGTCGATCAGGCCGTGGTCGTAGAACGCTTCCAGCCGGAACTGGTCGGAGAAAACGAAACCGTAGGAGAGGTGCCCGAGGATGGCGCGGTCGGCGAGGAGCGATCCGGATTTGATTCCGTGAATGCGCTGCGCGCCGAAGAAGCCGAAGCCGTATTGCGAGAAGCGGTCGAGGCGCGAGCCGTCCATGTAATCGACTTCGACGCCGATGCGCTGGAACTTCGGCAGGTAGAAACTCTTCGCCAGCGAGCCGCCGAAATCGGTGAACGTCTTCTGCTTCGGATCGTACTCGGCCAGGTTGCCCCACGGCTGCCACTTCGTGCGCGTGTTGTAGTCGTAAAAGCCGGTGATGGTCGCGCCCCAGCGCGCGTACTGCGCCTCGATTCCGGGCGAGATCACGAACGTATCGGCCGGCACGATGAACGACGACGCCGTGTTGTCGCTGCGCATGTACGTGTCGTGCTCCGCTTGCAGCGTGAAATCGATTTTGCCGAACTGCAGGAACGGATGTCCGGCGCGGATCGAAAAGCGCGTCGGGAGCTGCTTCACTTCCTCGCCGAGCTGCTCCTGTCCATTGCGATATAGCGACTGCGTCGTCGGCACGGCGATCCCGAAAAAGTCGACGCCGACGTTCGTGCGCGTGTTCGCCACGTTCGGATTCGTGGCATTCGCCGCGATCACCACGCCGGCGAAGAACACGTTCGCCTGGATGCCTTTGTGGAGCAGATCGAAATTGAAGTAGTCGATGCCGCCGAGCGGGACGACCGGATATTGCAGGCCGGCGTCGTGATGAATGCCGCCGAGGAGGAACGTGCGCGCGGAATGGAACCCTTCCTGGACGACGCGCTCGCCGCTCTTGGTCCGCTCGAGGTAGCGCAGTCCCGACTTCGTCTCGCGCACCATCCGCGCGTCCGACTTCTCCGCTTCGGCGAGACTGGTGTCGTAGTCCGCCGGCTCGATACGGAAATTCGTGAAATCCGTTTGCCGCAGGACGACCGTTCCGCGTCCCGCAGCGGAGACGACCTGCTGCGCGCTCACCGTCTGCGGCAGCCAGATGATTTCGCGCGGATCGGTTTTCGCGACATCAGCGGCCGTCAGCGGCGCATGCGTCGCGCGCGCGAATGGCTGGAAATCGACGCGCTCATCGTTCGAAAGGATCTCGCCCTTCAGATTGAGCTGCACCATCGACAGGCGGATGCGCGCCCACGTCTTCGAATCGATCCACACCGTTCCGCGATAGAGCGGCAGATCGGCGGCCGCGTTCGCCGGCGGCTCGAAACGCACTTCGTAGGTGTGGTAGCCGAGGAGGTCGGACTCGCGCACGAGCTCGTAGCGGTACTCGTTGGTGAGATGAATATCGAGCGGAAGCTGCGTCACTTTTTCCGGCTGAATCAGCGGCAGCTCCGGGATCTTCCCGTACTTCCACTTCACGCCGTTGAGGTAGAAATCCTGCCAGACCCAGTCGGCGCGGCCGTGCGGATCGGAAAAATAATCGCCGGCGATGGTGGCCTCGATCGCCTCGCCGCCGGTCATCGTGAAGCGCAGCTTCGTCGCGTCGCGCGCCACGTAACGCGGCTGTATCGATTCCTGATACGACTTGTATGCCTGGTGATTGCGGATGATCTCTTCGACCGTGATGCCGCGCTGTCCGGCCACGTTGAGCGCTTCCTTCGTCACGTTCGCGCGCGGCGCCTCGTTGTGCTCGACCGTGAAGACGAATGGCTGCTTCACCGGCGGCATGCCGATGAGAAAACGTCCGCCCTTCGTGCCGACGTCGGTGACGTCCTTGTCGCCCGCCGCGTCGTAGCGCCGCGGTGTTTTGTAGTAATCGCCGGCCAGCGACGCGATCGTCGATGACGCCGCATCACCGCGCGGCACGATCACCGTCCGCAGATCTTCGCCGCGTACGAATGCGATGACCGGCTCGTCGATCTTGTTCCCTTTCGCATCGAGCATGTCGATGCGCGCCGTTGCGTCGTACGCGTAGTCGCCGATGAGCGCGCGATCGAAGCTCGCCAGCGACGCCAGCAACTCCGCTGTCGCCGGAGCATTCAGATATCCGCGCGTCGCGCCGTCAGCAAGAGCGCGCGAAACGTCGAAGAACGCATTCGGCGATTGCGGATTCACGATCGCCCAGATTTTCTTGGCCGGATCTTTTTCCAGAACCCACGCCGCCGTCGATTTCACGTTCGCGGCATCGGCGAGCAGGACGTCGACGTATGCCTGCGCTCCGGTCTCGTACAGCTTCGTCAGCGTGTCCGTCGTCGCCGGCGGCAGGATGAAGCGCAACGCCGCATTCTGTCCCTGCGCCATCACCGAAAGCCGCTTGATCGCGTATCCGCCGACCGTAGCATCGACGTTCGAGACGTCGACGCCGATTCCTTCGAACGGGCCATGCTGCTTCGCCCAATCGACGATCGCCTGCGTATGCGTCTCGACCTCGGCCATCGGATCCTTCCCCGTTTCGGCCGCATAGCTGACGATGACGCTGATCTTCGCGCGCACCGCCGGCGGCATCGCATCCAGCGCTGTTCCGGCCGCGGCGAAGTCCTCCGGACGCAGCTTCACCAGCATCGGAATCGGCGCCGTGGGCGCGACCTGGAGATCCGAAACCGCGCCGGCGCAGAGCGCACATTCTTTCGGCGGTTCGGCGGCGAAGAGCGGAAGGACGAGAATTTGCAGAGCGAGGAAGAAAGCAATCCGTTTCATTGACGCTTTGCAAACGCCTCTTCCGGAGCCGAAATTGCCCGAGCAAAAAACCAAAGGGATCATGTTTTTCAATCCGTCATCGGGCGTGAAGATCCCGCCGGCCGAGCTTTCGGCACTCGAGCAATCGGCCGCAGACGCCGGACTGGAAGTCGTTCGCGTCACGCGCGAGCTCGATTGCCCGGCGATGATTCGCGATCGCCTTCGTGAAGGCCGCCGCCTCTTCGTGGCCGCCGGTGGCGACGGCACCATCAACACCGTCATCCAGCCGCTCATCCACACCGAGGCAATCCTCGGCGTCATTCCGGTCGGCACCTACAACCATTTCGCGAAGGACCTCGGCATCCCGCTGGCGTGGCGCGACGCGCTCGACGTCGTCATCAACGGCGAGATCAAACCGATCGACGCGGCGCGCATCAACGAGCGCTTCTTCGTCAACAACATTTCGATGGGTCTCTATCCGGAGCTCGTAGCGCGGCGCGAAGAAAAAGGCCGCGATTACCCGCGCTGGAAGGCGCGCCTCTACGCCGCGTACGCGACGCTGCAGAAGTATCCGCACGTGGCCGTGACGCTCGACACCGAGCACCATTCCGAGGTGATCCGCACGCACATGCTGATGATCTCGAACAACTCCTACGACCTCTCCCGCCTCGGCATCGAAGCGCCGCGCCGCGCGCTCGAAGAAGGCCGCCTCTCCGTCTACTGGCTCCCGCACGTCCCGCGCCTGGCGCTGACGAGTTTCGTCGCTCACTACCTGGCCGGCCGCGTCCGCGAAGCTCCCGGCTTCCGCTCCTTCCGCACGTCGCGCGTAAAAATCCAATCCTCCAAACGCCACCTCCACCTCGGCATCGACGGCGAAGTGGTGACGATGGACACGCCGCTGATGATTACGATCGTCCCGCAAAGCCTGAGCGTGAAAGTGCCGAGCGCGGCCTCCGCATATAATCCGCCCCCCTTATGACCACTGTTCGTATCAAGGATCTGCCTCAGCATGTCGGCGAAAAAGTCACCGTTGATGGGTGGCTGTACAACAAGCGCACCTCGGGGAAGCTGCAGTTTCCGATCGTTCGGGACGGCAGCGGCTATCTGCAGTGCGTCGTCTTCAAGAAGGAAGTGACCGGGGAGACGTGGGCGGCGGCGGATGCGGCCACGCAGGAGTCGTCGGTGCGCGTCACCGGCACCGTTCGCGAGGAGACTCGCGCGCCCGGCGGCGTCGAGCTTGGCGTCGAGTCGTTCGAGATCCTCGGCACGGCGGCGGAGTATCCGATCTCGCCGAAAGAGCATGGCACCGACTTCTTGATGAACCACCGCCATCTCTGGCTGCGGTCATCGAAACAGCACGCCGTTCTGCGCATCCGCAACGAAGTGGAGAAGGGCATCCGCGACTTCTTCTACGATCGCGATTTCGTCCTCATCGACTCGCCCATCCTCACCGCGAACGCGGCCGAGGGGACGTCGACGCTGTTCGAGACCGATTACTTCGGCGAGAAGGCGTTTCTTTCGCAGTCGGGGCAGCTCTATCTCGAGCCGGCGGCCGCTGCGTTCGGAAAGGTCTACTGCTTCGGGCCGACGTTCCGCGCGGAAAAATCGAAGACGCGCCGGCACCTCATGGAGTTCTGGATGGTCGAGCCCGAGGTCGCATTCCTCGAGTTCGAAGGACTGCAGTCGCTGGCCGAGGAGTTCGTCGAATACCTCGTCACGCGCGCGCTCGAGCGATGCCAGGAAGAGTTGAAAACGCTGGAGCGCGATCAATCGAAGCTCGAAAACGTCAAGCGCCCGTTTCCGCGCATCACGTATCGCGAAGCGATCGACCTGCTCGCATCGAAAGGGATGGAAGCGAAATTCGGCGACGACCTCGGCGGCGATGAAGAGACGGTGATCGCGAACTCCTTCGACCGCCCGGTGATGATCAGCCGCTATCCGACCGACATCAAGGCCTTCTACATGCAGCCCGATCCGAACGATCCCTCGGTCGTCCTAGGCCTCGACATGATCGCGCCCGAGGGTTACGGCGAGATCATCGGCGGCTCGCAGCGCATCCACGATCACGACCTGCTGCTCGAACGCATCAAGCTGCACAACCTGCCGGTCGAGAAGTTCCAGTGGTACCTCGACGTGCGCAAATACGGCACCTTCCCGCACTCCGGCTTCGGCATGGGCATCGAACGCTGCGTGGCCTGGATCAGCGGAGTGCCGCACCTCCGCGAAACGATTCCGTACCCGCGCATGCTGAACCGGATTTATCCGTGATCGAAGAGCCAGTCATTCCAATTCAACCACCGGCCCTGCGCATCATCCCGCTCGGCGGCCTTGGCGAGATCGGGATGAATCTGATGGTCTACGAGTATGGCGATGCCGCCATCGTCGTTGACTGCGGAATGATGTTTCCCGATGCGACCACGCTCGGCGTCGACGTCATCGTGCCGGACATGTCGTATTTGTTCGACCGGCCGGAGCGGGTGAAGGCGGTCTTTCTCACGCACGGACACGAGGACCACATCGGCGCCGTTCCGTTCCTCGTCGAGCGAGTGAATGTGCCCGTGTACGGCATGCCGCTCACGCTCGGATTCGTGCGAGACAAACTCGAAGAGTTCGCGATCGGCGACGTCGAACTGCGCGCGTTCATGCCGCGCGACGTCATCGAAGTCGGACCGTTCCGCGTCGAAGCGATTCAAGTCACGCATTCGATCGTCGATGCGATCGGACTGGCCATTCGTACGCCCGCCGGAACGCTCATTCACACCGGCGATTTCAAGATCGATCACACGCCGGTCGACGGCAAGCGCACCGATCTTGCGCGCTTCGCCGCGTACGGCGAAGAGGGCGTGCTCGCGCTGATGAGCGATTCGACGAATGCGCTCGTGCCCGGCCACGGCGCCTCGGAGAAAAGTGTCGGACGCGGACTCGGAAACATTTTCGCCAATGCCACCGGCCGCATCATCGTCACCACGTTCGCGTCGCACATCCATCGCGTGCAGCAGATCGTCGACGCCGCGCGCAAGTACAAACGGAAAGTCTTTCTGATCGGGCGCTCGCTGGTCGACAACGCCGAAACCGCCGAACGCCTCGGCTACCTGCGCATTGCGCGCGAGCAGCGGCCGGGCGCGAATGCCAGTCCGTCCGATTACGCCGACGACGAAGTGGTCATCCTCACGACCGGCACGCAGGGTGAGCCGCGGTCGGCGCTTTCGCGCATGGCCATCGGCGAGCACAAACAGGTCGAAGTTCGGAAGGGCGACGTTGTCATCCTTTCCGCGCGAACGATTCCGGGCAACGAACGCGCCGTTTCGCACGTCATCGACAACCTTTATCGACGCGGCGCCGAGGTGCTGAACTGGGAGAACGCGGACGTGCATGTGTCGGGGCACGCGTGCGAGGAAGAGCTGAAGCTGATGCTCAACGTGACGCGGCCGAAGTTCTTCATCCCCATCCACGGCACGCTGCGGCATCTCATCCATCACGCGCGGCTGGCGAAGAACGTCGGCGTGCCTCATGGCGTGGTGATCACGAACGGTCAGGTGGCGTCGATCGAAGGCGACGAGATCAACGTCCTGCCCGATCGCGTCGCGCACGGCAAAGTGTTCGTGGATGGGGAAGCGGAGGAAGTTCCGGAGATCGTCGTTCGCGACCGGCAGCATCTGGCCGAGGATGGGTTCGTCATCGTCGTCGTAGCGATCGATTCGAACGGGCATGTCGGACGCGAGCCGGAGATCATCACGCGCGGACTTTTGCACGTCGACGAGAGCCAGGACATCCTGGCCGAGGTTCGCGCACAACTCGTGCAGATGCTGCACGCGAGTCCGCCCGATGAATTGCTCGACCACGACGTCGCGCAGGAAAAAATGCGCGCCCTGCTCAAACGCTACTTCCGCAAGGAAATGGGTCGCCGTCCGATGATTCTGCCGGTGATCTGGGAGATGTGAAGCATGTCATTCCGAGCCGCCGGAACCCCGGAGGGGTGAAGGACGGCGAGGAATCCCCGGCTGAATCCGCAAACGTCACGACCGCGGCTTCGGCCGGGGATTCTTCGCCGTGCTCTGCCCCTCCGGGGCGCCGCCGGCTCGGAATGACAGGAGAACAAACCAATGACCATCATCGAAGCCATCGTCCTCGGCCTCGTACAAGGGCTGACCGAATTCATCCCGGTCAGTTCCACCGCGCATCTGCTCATCGTTCCGTCGATCCTCGGCTGGGGCGATCCCGGCGCGGCGGTGTCGGCGGTGATTCAGTTCGGGACGCTGCTCGCGGCGATCATCTACTTCTTCCGCGACATCGTGCGGCTCATCGCCGGCTTCTTCCGCGGACTGATCACGCGCCGGCCGCTGGCGGACGTCGACTCGCGCGAGGCGTGGCTCGTCGTCATCGGCACGATTCCGATCGTCGTCCTCGGACTGCTCTTCAAGAAGCACATCGAGTCAACGTTCCGCGGACTCTGGATTGTGACCACGATGGTGATCGTCGTGGCCATCCTGATGCACATCGCCGAGTGGTACGCGAAGCGTCGCACGCTGCGCGGCTTCGACGACATGACGGTTGCAGACGGCGTTGCCATCGGCCTCGGGCAATGTCTGGCGCTGATTCCCGGCTCATCGCGCAGCGGCTCGACGATCATGACCGCGATCTTTCGCGGCATCGACCGGCCCACGGCAGCGCGCTATTCGTTCCTGCTGTCGATCCCCGCCGTCGGCGGCGCGGGCGTGCTCGAGCTCTTCAAAGAACGCCACGCCCTCGGCGCGCTCGGCTGGACGCCGATCGCGATCTCCATCGCCGTCGCCTTCGTCTCCGGCTACGCCTCGATCTGGTTCCTGATCCGCTACCTGCGCTCGCACACCACGCACGTCTTCATCTACTACCGCTACGTGTTGGGCATCGCCATGATCGCGATGCTGATGACGGGATATTTGAAAGGGTGAAGAGTGAAGGGTGAAGAGTGAAAAACTTCGCTTCGCCTTTTTTCACTCTTCACTCTTCACCCTTCACTCTTCCGATTCACCACGCACTCTCCTATTCAGAGAGAACCTGAATATCGGGCACGTTCCGATACTTCTCCGCGTAGTCCAGCCCGTAGCCGATGACGAACTTCGGATCGATGGAGAAGCCGACGTAGTCCGCTTTGAACGGGACCTTGCGCGCCGTCGGTTTGTCAAGAAACGTAGCCGTGCGCACTTCGCGCGCGCCGCGATCGAGCTTGATGTAGCGGAAGACTTCGTTCATCGACAGGCCGCTGTCGATGATGTCTTCGACGATCAGCACCGACTTGCCGCGCATGTCGAGCTGCGGTTCCTTCAGCAGCGTGACCACGCCCGACGACGTCTTCTGATCGCCGTACGACGAGACCTGGATGAAGTCGAGGGCCACGTCGAATGCGATGTGCCGCATCAGATCGCTGCAGAAGAACATCGCCCCTTTGAGCACGCAGAGCGCGATCAATTCGCTGCCGGCCAGATCGCGGGTGATCTCCGCGCCCATTTCGGCCACACGTCTGTCGATTTCGGATTTGCTGAACAACGTCGTTTGCGCCATGGCCGCGGATTCTACGATTACAATTCGCCGCCGTGAAAATCTATCGCTTCGTCCATGCCGGAAATCCTGCCATCGGAGTCGCCGACGGCGAGCGCATCATCCGTTACAGCGGCCGCGATGCGATGACGCTCGGCGAGGCGACAAATGATTCGATTGCCCTCGGCGATGCCGAGCTTCTCGCGCCGGTGATGCCGTCGAAAATCGTCGCCGTCGGCCGCAATTACGCCGAGCATGCGAAGGAGCTGGGCAACGAAGCGCCCTCCGAGCCGATCATTTTTCTGAAGCCGCCCACCGCGGTGCTGAATCCAAACGGCACGATCGTCCGTCCGCCGCAATCGCAGCGCGTCGATTTCGAAGGAGAGCTGGCCATCGTCATCGGCAAGTCCGCGCGCAACGTCCGCCGCGACGATTGGCGCAGTGTCGTCCTCGGCTTCACCTGCGCGAACGACGTCACCGCGCGCGATCTGCAGAAGAAGGACATCCAATTCACGCGCGGCAAGAGTTTCGACACGTTCCTGCCGCTCGGTCCCTGCATCGATACCGATCTCGATCCCGCCGCCCTCTCGCTGCGCACGCGCGTAAACGGCGAGACGAAGCAGGACGGCAATACCGGCGACATGGTGTTCGACTGTGGCGCGATCATCGAGTTCATTACCTCGGTAATGACGCTAAATCCCGGCGACGTGATCCTCACCGGAACCCCGGCCGGCGTCGGCCCGCTCAACGCCGGCGACCGCGTGGAAGTTGAGATCGAGGGGATTGGGGTGTTGAGCAATCGAGTGGCGTGATCTGTCAAAGCACAGACAAGAGTGTCTGTGCCACACTGGCTTTGCCAGTAAAAAGCACCCGCGAGAACGGCACGATCCATGTGGCACAGACACTCTTGTCTGTGCTGGTGAGGCTCGCGACTGCTGTCACCTCTTCAATGATCCTTCGCGATGACCTCCTCCGCCTCTTTCCGCGCCTGCGCGATCTGCCGATGCATGCCTATGTCGTCGGCGGCGCGGTGCGCGATCTGACCCTCGGCGCCGCGCCAGCCGACGTCGATGTGGCCTGTCTCGATCCTCTCTCCTGCGCCCGCGCGCTGCGGCGCAAGGTCATCCGGCTCGGCCGCGAAGAACATCTCAGCGCGTACCGCGTCGTCGACGGTCCGCACGTCTACGACTTCGCAGCGCTCCTGGATGCCAGCATCGACGCCGACCTGGCCCGCCGCGATTTCACCATCAACGCCATGGCTGTCGACCTCGCGTCGGGCGAGCTTCTCGATCCGCACGATGGTCGCGGAGATCTCTCGCGCCATCTCGTGCGCATGATCGACGCCTCGAATTTCGATGACGATCCGCTGCGGATGCTGAAAGCGGTGCGCATGGCCGTGCGATTCGGATTCGAGATCGATCCGAAAACGCTCAACGCCATCCGCATCCGCGCAAAACGCATCGCGGCCGTTTCCGTCGAACGCGTGGCGTATGAATTGACCGTGATCTTTTCCGCCAACGCTTTCCGGCGCGCCGTAAGCCTTCTGCGCGAAACCGGACTGGCGATCCCGCTCTTCGGCCACTCGCTCGCTATCGAATTTCAGGCCGACGACGTCCCGCTCGCCGCCGCGCTGGCGCTGCTCGTCGATGACGCGCACGCCTTCGCGAAACGCTGGCGCCTCAGCGATGCCTTGATGCGCGAGATGCAGACGTTGCAGCGCTTGATCACTTCACATTCGCTGCTCGATCTCTACGACGCCGGCGAACCGATCGCCCGCCAACTCCCGCCCATGCTCCGCGCCCTCGGCCGCGACGACCGCATCCCCTTCCCTGATTTCTCCATCCGGCCGCTACTCACCGGCGACGAAATCGCGGAGATCGCCGGCATCGACGCCGGTCCGCGCATCGGCATGTTGAAGCGCGGTTTGCTACAAGCGGAGTTGGAAGGCCGCATTTCCTCGCGCGACGCCGCCGAAAGGTTCATCCAGACGCTGCTTTGATCTGCGTCATCTGCGGATCAATTCGTCAGCGTCACGTGCACTTCGCCGAACGTCGAGCGCACGTTCACGTCCGACCGCCCATTCGCGTTGTGGAATCGCGCCACGCGCGGGAAGACGCCCTCGTTCTCGATGTAACGGTCGCCAAAGTACGTGTGCACCTCGCCGATCGACACCGACGCGGTCAGGTCGCGCACGTTCGCGCGCGGCGTGCGGACGTGCACTTCGCCGGCGCGAAGATCGGTGTCGATGCTGCCGAAGGCGCCGTCGATGTTCACGGCGCCGTAGCGCGTGTCAATTTCGACGTCGACTCCGACCGGCAATTCCACGGTCAAATCAACGGACGAATGAAAGCTTCGCGCGCTCCAGCTCTGCGCGTTCGGGCCGAACCGGCGCCGCACGATCGCCTCGTCGCCGTTCACAACCACCTCGGCGGAGATGTCGTCGACGATCTGCTGCTCTTTCGGGCGGCTTTTGTGTCCATCGAAATGGCGCTCGGCCGTGCCGCTGACGGCGATGCGGTCGCCGGCTCCGTTGCGGACGCGCACTTCGCCGGCCGGAATGTCGATGACGACGCGATGAACGCGTCCGCGCGTCATGACCGCCGAGGAGAAGGGATGCGAGACTTCGTCGTTGGCTAGTGCGGCGCCGGCGGCGAGCAGCAGCGCCAGAGTCAGAAGAAGTCGTTTGCGCATCGGTGCGTCCTCCGCGAGTGAGAACGGCTGCGCGGCGAAAAGGTTATCGAAAAAAAACGAGGGGCCCGAAGGCCCCTCGCAGTTACGACTCCCCAAAAGTCGATGATGATGCTTACTTCTTCTTCGACGACTTCTTCGCTGACTTCTTAGCTGCAGCCTTTTTCTTTGCGGCCATTAAGCTCACCACCTTTCATGCCGTACGGGACCTCACGGTCGCGCCTACTTGGCAAAAAACGCCGGATCTCTCCGGCAAACTTACTTTCGCATGTGGGTTGCGGCAGGGATGGGAGGGACGACGACCTTCAACATTCACCGGAGCTTCGAGGTTGTTTGTCCAGTTCGTGGCGATCATCGTTTTAACTTGATCGTTAATATGCGATCGTTAAGTCATATTGTCAAGCAATTGTTTATGAAAATCGTAATCGAGACGCTTTGTTCCACGTCCGTTCCACGGATTTTCGCGATTTCAGCGCGCGATGGACGCGCGATACGCGGCGCGCGTGAGTTCCGCGCAGCGCGTCCACGTGAACTCGTTCGCGCGCGCGACGCCGCGCGACGCGAGCGTTGAGCGCAGCGATTCGTCCGATGCGATGCGCGTCATCGCAGCGGCAAGCGACGCCGCATGCGCTTCGACATGCAGCGCCGCGTCGCCGGTGATCTCGACGAGCGCCGCGGCGTTGGACGTGATCACCGCGCATCCGCTGGCCATCGCCTCGATCGCCGGCAATCCGAATCCCTCTTCGCGGCTCGGCATCACCAGCGCGATGGCGCCGCGGTAGAGCGCCGCCAACTCCGCATCGTCGACGAATCCAGTGACGACGACGCCGTCGCGTGATTTGAACCGCTCGAACGCGCCGCCGGTCAAAACGAGCGTCGCACCATCGATTCGCGAAAACGCATCGACTAGGACGTCGACGTTTTTGTGCGGCTTGTCGTTGCCGACGTACAGGAAGTAGCGCCCCTCGGCCGCCGGCCCGCTCCCGGAAAACGGCGCACCGACACCGTTCGGCGTCACGACCACGTGATCGTCCGCGCATCGGAACGTGCTCACGATCTCGCGCTTCACGGCCTCGCTCACCGTGAGCACGCGCCGGCTCCGCCGTACCGCGCGGCCGATCATCTGCCGCGCGTACAGCCGTTTCACCGGATTCGGATTGCGCAGGTGGATGAGGTCGTGAATCGTGACCACGAGCGGCGCGCGCGTGAACGGCACGACGTAGTGCGGCGCGTGAAAGAGATCGAGCTTCGCGCGATCGGCGGCGCGCCCCAGCGTGACGATCTCGCGGATGGAGTAGTGCGGCGCGTCGATGCTGACGTGCTCGACTCCGCTCGGAATCATATGCGCCAGCGGCTGCGGCGCGAAGGCGACATACGTATCGTCATTACCAGCGGCCAGCTCGTGCAGCAGTCCGCGAATGTAGGTACCGATCCCGAAATCGGCGATCTTCCGCGCGTCGATCCCGATTCTCATCGCGCCGCCTCGGCGAACAGTTCCGATATCAACGCCGCGCTGCGATCCCACGAGTACGTCCGCGCCCGTTCCGGTCCGCGCACGCGCAATTCGCGCCGCAGCGATTTCTCCGACAGCATGCGGAGCAACGCCTTGCGAAGCGCATCGCGATCGCCGGGATCGACGAGCAGCGCCGCGCCGTCCGCGTACTCCGGAATCGCGCCGGTGCGCGTGGCGATCACCGGCGCGCCACACGCCATCGCCTCGAGCGGCGGGATTCCGAACCCTTCGTACCGCGACGGATAGACGAACGTGCGCGCATGCCGGAACAGCTCGCGCAACCGCGTGCGATCGACATACCCGGTCACCTCGGCATCGCGCGGGAGTTGAACGTCGCCCCATCCGGCATCGCCGCAAAGGACCAACCGCGGCCGCGGATGCGGCAACGAATCCCACACGGTCAGAAGATCATCGAGCCCTTTGCGCGGCTCGATCGTGCCGACGAAGAGGACGTAATCGTCTTCATCGCCGTCAGGGGTGAAAAAGTCATCGACTCCATTCGGCACGATCTCGATCCTCGCTCTCGATACCCCGAACCACCGCACCGCCTCCTCGGCCACGTTCCGCGACACGGCCGCGATCCGCGTGGCCATCTGCAGGCTGCGTCCAATGAAGACGTTGAACGACAGCACTGTTTTTGCGCGATGGCGCAGCGGCATGGTCAGCGAACTGAAATCATGCAGCGTGGCGACGGACGGGATGCGCAGCGCCAGCGGCAGTGTTCCGTGCGGTGCCCACAACACGCCGTTGGTCGCGATGCGCGGCAGCACGAGCTGCTGCCACGCGACGCCGAACGGCATCGGATCGACGCGAAACGCGCACTGTTCGAGGCCCGATCGATCGTCGATCGCCGCATGCGACGCGATCAGCGGCCCCGGCATCAACCGCCGCGCGATCTCGGCGGTGTGAACGCCGATGCCGGTCCGGTTGCCGACCAGCGCGCGCCCGTCGATGGTGATGTGCATGTTCGATTCAGTGTATCGCCCACAAGTCGTAGCGCCGGCCGCTGGCTGGCTGGACCGCCGCCGGCTCGGCGGCACGTACCGTTCGAGCACCTTGCCGGCGAGCCGCCGGCGGTCCAGCCGACGAGCCGTCGGCGCTACGTGCGCTCCGCGCTGCCTGTGTGGCACAGACACTCTTGTCTGTGCTTTTGCAAGATCGAGTATCTGAACTTTCTGACCGCGATTGATTTTTCAACCTTCCCGAGCCTCACCAGCACAGACAAGAGTGTCTGTGCCACATTACTCCGCGCTGCGTCGCAACACCGCCAGCGTTTTCTCCGCTGCGACGTCCCAGCGAAACTGCGCGGCGCGCGCGACGCCGGCGGCGGAGAGTTGCGCGCGCAACGGCGCGTCGGTGAGCACGCGCTCCATCTGCGATTCCAACTCGTGGGTATTACGTGGCGAGAAGTAGAGCGCGGCATCGCCTCCGATTTCGGGCAGCGACGACGATCGCGCCGCGATCGACGGAATGCCGTACGCCATCGCTTCGAGGAGCGGAAAGCCGAAGCCTTCGTAGATCGATGGGAAGACGAACAGCTCCGCGTTGCGATAAATCGATGCGAGCTGGTTCGGCGCAACGTAATCGAGGTGATGAACGCCGGGCGCGCGCAGGCGAGGAATGAGCGATTCCGATTTCCAGCCGACGCGGCCGACGATGACCAGCGCGCCGTCGTACGCGCCGCGCGCGCGAAGTCGCGCGAACGCATCGAGCAGCACCTCCAGATTTTTTCGCGGCTCGATCGTGCTGACGAAGAGGATGTAGTTTTTTGGAAGGGAGTGGGAAGTGGGGAGTGGGGTGTGGGAAGGAACAGCCAAGCCCGAAAGAATCGTCACCGCGCGCGACGGATCGATGTCGTAGAAGGCGAGCAGATCCTGCCGCGTCGACTCCGACACGCAGATCGCGGCGTCGGCGTGCGCCAGCTCTCGCTGCATGTGATGCTCGAGATTGATCAGCGTCTCCTTTTGCAGCAGCTCCGGGAAACGCTTGTATGTCAGATCGTGGATCGTTACCACGCGTCGCCGTGCGACCGCGCCGAGGAGGCGGGGGAGGAAGTAGTTCGCGCCGAACATCACGTCGACGTCGATCAGTTTCATCCACGCCACGTACGCCGCGGCGGTGATCGCGCGCGAGCGGCCGGAAATGATGCCCTGGCCGCGCAGATCGAACCAGCAGAGGTGCGCGTTCGCCGGGATGTCGGCGCGCAGCGTCGGGCCGAGATCGGTCACGCGCGCGTCGCCGAAGAGGTACAGCTCCACGTCGTCATGCTTCGCCAGCTCGTGCAGCAGATGGTAGAGATACCAGCCGATTCCGGTCAGCGGCTCGTAGAACGGACGGATGTCGATCCCGATGCGCAGCTTGCGCTCGCGGCGCGTGGCGGCGCGAAACGCGCCGGCGATCCGCTGGCCGAGGGCATGGCTCAGAGTGTGAACGACGGTTCGGATCGTGGACGGCATCGGATCGCGGATCGTAACTGATGCGCGCGGCCGGTTGCCGGTGGATGACACAATGCGCAGGACTCGATGCGAAAGCTGACCATCATTGCCGCCGTGGTTCTCGCGCTCGTCGCGGCGGTGATCATCTATCTCGTCGCCACGACGCCGAAGACTTCGGCCGGCATTCGCTTTCCGCTCACCGGCGCGCAGCGCGACCTCGTCGCCTCGGTGCCGGAGTCCGCGCAATCGTTCGCGCTGATTCCGACCGCGGCCGCGCTCGATTCGAAACTGCGCGCGAATCCGGTGACGGCCGGAGCAGTCGAGAATTGGGAAAAGATGCATTCGCTGCCGTCGCCGTGGATGGTCGGCCGCGCGGACCTGCTGGCGTGGCGCGATGCATCGACGACGCGCTACCTGATCCGCCTCGATCCGATCCGCGCCTTCGTCGTGCGCACGTACATGATGCTCGGCGGCGACATCGGCGAGACGTTGCTCATCAACGCTCCGTCGACGCAACCGATCAACTCCGCCGACCTCGCGCAGATCCTCAGCCTTTCCGAAAAACTGCCGCCCGGCGACGCCTTCGTCGTCCAGCGCCGCGGTTCGCGCGGCGCGTTCCCGCCGATCGCGCGGCCGGCGGTCACGTCGCTGTCGGTCACTCCGGACGACATCCTCTTCACCTCGCGCGCGCAACGCGATGCGGAGGAGCCGGTCGCGGCGCAATCGACGCAACCCGCGCAGTTTCCTCACAACGCGCTGATCACCGCCACGTTCGCCACCATGCCGCGCGTGGTCGAGGACCTCAATCGCGTCTTCGGCACGCGCGTCTCCTCGCTGGTCGAAAACGGCGGAACGATCGCCGTCTACGACATCGATACGCACAAGTTCCTGCCGCGGCCGATGGGCGTCATCGCCGTTCCAGACGATCCGCCGCGCCGCGCCGCCTTCGACGAATTCGTCGCCAAAGTGAAGCAGGGAGAGTCGCTCGGCATCCACATCCAGACTGCTGAGCACGGCGGGGCGTTGCTGTTGTCCTTCGACGACTCGATCAACCCCTATATTAATGATGCGATGGAGCCGGGCCGCTGGCCGGCCGGCAAGTGGGCGGTTCGGGCCGACCCGCGCCGCCTGGTGCCGATTCTCAGCAGGCTCGGCGACAGCATCGGCCTGCGCATCGCCGCCCCTCGCTTCTACCGCTCCGCCCGCGACCTCGGCCACTGGATCGAGGCGCTTCAGGGCGCCACCGTCCTCGAGGCCGCCGACTCCGAGGACGCGTCTGCGGAGGAGCTAAAGGTAAGAATCTCCGCGAAATAGAAGCCGGGAGGCCGTAGTTAGAGCCTCGACGCACCATGCCGGACAAAGAACGGATCGTCTTCGACGACATCGACAAATACGGGCCGCAGCACTACGAGCGGACATTCCAGTTCACCACCGAGGAACTGGAAAGGATCGAGCTTGTCTCGATCGGCCCGGTGTCGCTCGTCGCCGACGCGCGCAAAGGGGATCTGCCTGCCGAATACCTGGCCGATGGCACGACCACCTTCACCGCCGATTTTCTCTGTTCGCGCTGCGTCGAGCCGTTCCCGTTTGCGAACGCGTCCGAGTTTCACTTAAGATTCCGCCCTCGTCCCGAGGTTTCCGAAGAGAATGCAGAGGTCGAGGTCACGCCGGACGAGCTCGACATCGAGTTCTACACCGAGCGCGCCATTCCGCTTCGCGATCTCGCGAACGAGCAGATCCAGCTGGCCATCCCGATGAAGCCGTTGTGCACGGAGGGGTGTCTCGGCCTCTGCCCGCAGTGCGGCGCGAATCAGAACGGCGAACATTGCTCGTGCGCGGAGACGGCGGTCGATTCGCGGTTCGCCGCGTTGGCGGGGATCCGGGAAGAGTTGGCGAAGAAAAACGAACAGTAGTCTCGAAATCGTGCGGTGGGAACGCCGCCGCAGTCCAGAAAAACAAGGAGCAACACGATGCCTAACCCAAAACGGCGCCACTCGAAACAGCGCACGCGCACGCGCCGCGCGCATGACTTCCTCGAACAGAAGTCGCTTTCGACCTGTCCGCAGTGCCATGAGGCCAAGATGCCGCACCGCGTCTGTCCGAAGTGCGGATACTACAAAGGCCGCGAAGTCATCGCAGTCAAGGACGCGTTCTAGTATCGTCATTCGATGACGACTGAAGTTCGCATCGCCCTGGATGCCATGGGCGGCGACCATGCGCCGTCCGAGGTAGTGAAGGGCGCCCTTCTGGCGGCGGCCGAATTCGCGGTCGAGATCATTCTCGTCGGCCAGGAGGATGTTGTCCGCCGGGAGCTCGCTGCCGCGAATTCGACGACGCCGCGCAACATCGACGTCGTCGACGCGCGCGAAATCGTCACGATGGAGGACACCGCGCTGGCGCCGCTGCGCCGCAAGCGCAACTCCTCCGTCCGCGTCTGCGCGAATCTCGTGGCCGAGGGGCGCGCCGACGCGTTCGTGTCGGCGGGAAACACCGGCGCGACGTGGACGAGCGCCCGCGCCGTCATGGGCATGATCGAAGGCGTCAGCCGTCCCGCGCTGGCGACCGTTTTGCCGAGCGTCAAAGGTCACACGCTGCTGCTCGACGTCGGCGCGAACGTCGACGCCAAGCCGAACCATCTCCGCGAATTTGCCGTGATGGGCCACTTCTACGCGCAGATGCTCTTCGGCATCGAGGCGCCGCGGGTTGGTCTGCTGTCAATCGGCGAGGAAGAAGGGAAGGGCAACGAGCTGACGAAGGAGACGTACCGCGTTCTCAAGGAGACCGGTCTCAACTTCATCGGCAACGCCGAAGGGCGCGACGTCTACAACGGCAACGCGGACGTCGTGGTCTGCGACGGTTTCATCGGCAACGTCGTCCTCAAAGCGTCCGAGGCCCTCGGCGAATTCGTTTCGACGACGCTGCGGCAGGAGATGACGCGCACCTGGAAGCACAAGCTCGGCGGCCTGCTCGCGAAGAGCGCGTTCGTCGGCCTGAAGAAACGGATGGATTACTCCGAGTACGGCGGCGCGCCGCTCCTCGGCGTGAAAGGCGGCTGCATCGTCTGCCACGGCCGCTCGAACGCGAAGGCGATCAAAAACGCGATCGGCGTCGCGCGCAACTTCGCCATCAACAAGATCGACGAGAAGATCATGGCCAAGGTCAACGATCTCCACAAACGCGAACACGACAGCACGGTGCTGGCGACGGAGTAATGATGAAGCGAATCGCTTTTTTGCTACTGCTCGCACTCGCCGCCGGCTGCGCATCAACAGCGGCCAATGAACCGCCCGAACCGAACGTGGTCGAGATCGTGAGCGTGCCGAACCATGCATCGGTCAGTCTCGATTGCGGCTCCGGAACGGTCGTGAAGGGAACGACTCCGCTGCGCGTCGACGTCCCGAAGTATCCCGAAGTCTGCACGATGGAAGTCGGCGCCGACGACTATCGGCCGCTGCGCATGAAGTTCAATCGCGGCCTGGTGTTGAAGGAAGGCATCCAGCTTCGCGAAGACGAGCATCACCAGCTCGACCAAAGCGCGACGACGTTCGACATGCTCCTCTTCCCGCTCCAAAACCTCGGCGACAGAATCCAGAACGCGACGATGCGAAAGATCCGCGCCGACTACCGCCTGGAAGTGAAACTGATTCCGGCCGGGCGGTAGGCGAACCTCTCTGCATCTGCGTCCAGCCTGCGATCGTGAACCTGCTCCACCTCTTCGACCTCTCCCTCGTCGCGCGCCGTGACGACGTCGCGCTCGAATGGGAAGGTACCGCGTTCACCTTCGGCGACATCGAGCGCCGCAGCAATCGCGTCGCTCACGCGCTGCGCTCGCGCGGTCTCACCAAAGGCGATCGCCTCTGCGTCTACCTCGGCAATCGCGTCGAGCTGATCGACATCTACCTGGCCTGCGTCAAGCTCGGCGTGATCTTCGTTCCGATCAATGTCCTCTACCGCGACCGCGAGATCGCCCACATCACCAACGACGCCGAGCCGCGGCTGATGATCACCGAGGCGGATTTGGCGCAGTTGACGAGTGATCGCGACGATCGTCCCCTGCCAGATTTAAACGCTGATCTCGACGGCGATACGCCAGCCGCGATCATCTACACCTCGGGGACGACCGGCGTATCGAAAGGCGCCGTCCTGACGCACAACAACTTCGCGGCCAATGCCGTCAACCTGTTGACCATGTGGCAGATCACCGATCGCGATCGTTTCCTCCTAGCACTCCCTCTCTTCCACATCCACGCCCTCGGCAATGGCCTGCACTGCTGGCTGGCCAGCGGCTGCCGCATGCGGCTGCTGGAGCGCTTCGATCACCGCACCGCGATCGACGAGTTCCGCGATTTTCGTCCCACGCTCTTCTTCGGCGTTCCGACGATCTACGTGCGCCTGCTCGAAACGCCGCCGGAGGTCGCGCGCGAAATCGGCGAACGAATGCGCCTCTTCGTCTCCGGCTCCGCGCCGCTGCCGGTCCCTGTCTTCGAACGCTTTCGCGAGCTGTTCAATCACACGATTCTCGAGCGCTACGGAATGACCGAGACGTTCATGACGCTGAGCAATCCTTTGACCGGCGAGCGCCGCGCCGGAACGGTCGGCTTCCCGCTGCCCGGCATTTCCGTACGCATCGACGACGGCGAACTTTTCGTCCGCGGCCCGAACGTCTTCGCCGGCTACTGGCGCCGTCCCGACGCCACCGCTGCCGCGTTCACCGGCGGCTGGTTCCGCACCGGCGACCTGGCCACCCGGTCCGCCGACGGCTACTACACGCTCCTCGGCCGCAAATCCGACCTGATCATCTCCGGCGGCTTCAACATCTACCCGCGCGAAATCGAAGAGCTCCTGCTCGAACAACCGGGTGTGTCCGAAGCCGCGGTAGTCGGCGTCGCGGACGAAGTGCGCGGCGAGGTTCCGATCGCATTCATCGTCTCGACGTCCTTCGACGCCGATGCGCTGGAACGAGCATGCCGCGACAACCTCGCATCATTCAAAGTGCCGCGGCGTTTCGTGCGGGTCGATTCGATCCCGCGAACCGCGTTGGGAAAAGTGCAGAAGCACTTGCTGCCGAAGTAGGAGCCACATTTCATGTGCCTCATCGCCATCGCCGTCCACGCGTCGCCGCGATACCCGATCGTGATCGCCGCGAATCGCGATGAGTTCTACGACCGTCCCACGCGTCCGCTGCACGTGTGGAATGACGATCCGAACGTCGCCGGCGGACGCGATCTCCGCGCCGGCGGCACCTGGTTGGCCGTTACGCGCGACGGCCGTTTCGCCGCCGTCACGAACATCCGCGGCAACGACGGTCCGCCGAATGCCCGCTCGCGCGGCGCGCTGGTCGGCGACTTCGTCCGCTCGAAGATCCCGCCGCTCGCGTATGCGCAGAGAATCCGCGCCGACGATTACGCCGGATTCCATCTCCTCGCCGGCGACCGCGAATCCGTTGCCCACGTCGCCAGCGATTTTCCTGCGCGCCTCCTCGACTACGGCATCTTCGCCGTCAGCAACGCTGCCGCCGCCATCGACTGGCCGAAGATCGTCCTCGCCCGCAACGCGATGTCGCGCGCGCTGAAAGGCGACGACGTCGTCAACGATCTCCTGCGTTTCCTGACCACGCCTCGTGGCGGCCCGATCGAGGAGGAAGTCTTCGTCGCGCTTCCCGATCGCGACTACGGCACGCGGTCATCGACCGTAGTCGCCATGAAAAATGACGCGATCGTGATGAAGGAAATCAGTCATCCGTCAGGCGACGTGATCGTCGTCGGAAATGAATTCTTCCTGAGCTAAAGGATTCCACGGAAGCGGAGGCGGCGCGCACGCGTTCCTCATTGGCGCATGGCGTCTCCACTTCTCTCGCTCTTCACCGGCCGCACGTCGCGGCGAGCCGTCGAAACGATCGTTCCCGAGCGAACGTTCGCGGATGTCGTCCTGCCGCCGGAAACGCGCCGCACCCTCGACGATGCGCTGGCGCAGGTGCGCAACCACAACCTGATCTTCAGCCGATGGGGACTCGGCGAGCGCCACGCCTCCGGCCTCGGCCTGGCCTTCAACTTCGCCGGACCGCCCGGCACCGGCAAGACCATCTGCGCCGAAGCGATCGCGCACAGCCTCGGCATGAAGCTCCTCGTCGTCGACTACGCGGAGCTCGAGTCGATGTGGATGGGCGAAACGCCGAAGAACATCGCCGCCGCGTTCCGCTCCGCGGTCGAACAGAATGCCGTCCTTTTTTTCGATGAGGCGGACGCGATCGCGGTGCGGCGCACCGCGGGCGCGGCTTTGGCCCAGGAGCGCGAGAGCAACGTCACCGTCAACGTGCTACTCCGCGAAGTAGAAGCATTCAACGGCGTCGTGATCTTTGCCACCAATCTCGCCGCGAACTTCGATCCCGCCTTCGAGCGGCGCATCCGTACCCACGTACGCTTCCTCATGCCCGGCTTCGATGAGCGCGAGCGCATCTGGCACGTTCAGATTCATCCGCGCAAGACACCGCTTGCCGCCGACGTGAACTTCCGCGAGCTCGCCGAACGATTTGCCGCCAGCGGCGGAGAGATCAAGAACGCCGTCCTCAAAGCGGCATCCGCCGCCGCGGCCGAACCGGGCGCCGACATCAACAAGGCCATCCACCATCGCCATCTCGTGCGTGCAATGGAAGAGGTCATGGCCGCGAAAGCGGTGATGAAGCAGTCGCTGTTCGAAGACGATCCGACGCAAAAGGAAGATCCCATCATCGTCGCGCTGCAGGCCGCCGAGCAGCGATGGCGCTCCGTCGCACTGCTGGCGCTGGCACTTGCCGGCGGCGCGTTGCTCGCCGCAGTCGTGGCCGTCACCGTCGCGCTGATGCGATGACGGACCGTGTTTTCGCCGTTTGCAAATCGGGTCGACGGGTCAATTAATCATGAGGAGTAAGATCGCAGCATGACTGACGCTACCAATCGTGTTTTGCGACAGGCGCTCGAACTCGAACCGGACGAGCGGGCCATTCTCGCCGCGGAACTGCTGACCAGTCTCGAAGAGTCCGATGATGACGTCCAGCGCGCCTGGGCCGCCGAGATCGACCGCCGCTCACGTCACGCAGCCAGCCATCCGGGCGAAGATTGGCGCGCCGTTCTCGACGAGATCCGCGCGGACCTTCAGCGTTGAAACGCGTTGTTATCCAAGACGCCGCCCGGCAGGAACTCCGCGAAACGACGGCCTGGTATCGCGCGAGCAATCCATCGGTTGCGGACCGCTTCGTCACCGAAGTCTTCAAAACTCTCGAACGCCTCGAGAGGTTTCCAACGCCCGGCAAGAGGATTCCGTTCGTTGGCGGGAGCGCAAGGCGAACGCCTGTCTTTGGGTTTCCGTATTACGTCGTGTTCGAGGAGTTCGCCGATCGCATCGAGATACTCGCGATCGCACACAACCGGAGGCGCCCCGGCTACTGGCTCGGTTAGGGTTTCGTTGATTTCATTTGTTTCAGCGGAACATTACGCAGTGCACGGCCAGTCCGACCCATCCGCCGACAAACAATGCGACGACTACTCTGCGCAGCGGCGACTGGAATGCGACGAACGCTCCGGCGACGCCGAAGTCGGTCGCGGCGCGGAGAAACGCCCAGTCTTCGCTCCAGAATTCAGCGCCGAGTGAGAAGAAGAGAAGCGCGTAAAGCGCGCACGCGATTTTGAGGAACTGTGGCGCGGAAGACGTTCGGATGGCGATTGCGGTCGTAATGATAAATGCTATGACCGCAAGCAATTCGATGATCAGCAACGTTTGCCCGTTCGGCGCTGCAGCGACGGACCGGATGCATTGCCACATCCCCGCAAACGGCAGTGAAAAGTGACCGTCGGTGCCTAAGGACAATGGAAGATGCCATAAGTGGAACAGGTACATTTTCCATCCCACAAATACGGCGACAGGAGTTAGTAACAAGGCGTCGCTTGCTTTCAAGGTTTTGGTAATTGCGCGATGAAGAAATATCGCAATCGGCACGATGAGCGCCATCTCCTTTGCGAGAACGGCCAGTGCGAAGACGAGGACCGCCAGGCGATCGCGGCGCATCAGAATCAGCGCGATGCCGCCGAGGACGACGGCGATCTCCACGAGCTCCGTCAGGTCGCGGGACATCGTCAATAGAAAGCCGGGATAAAGCGCGATCAAGACCGCCGGGAGTGCATTTGCCCTTTGGTGGCGCTCGAAAATGAACGTGGCCAAGCCGCCGATTGCGGCGGCGGCGAGGAGGTTGACGATGATCATCGCCCACCCGACTACTGACGCCCGCCCTCCTGAAACGAGATACGCGAGCGTCGGATAGAGAATGCGCTGTGCGCGATAGACCGGATAATCGAAATGAACGCCTGCAACCGATTCCTGAGCGGAGAATGGTGCGATCGCCAGACGATAGTAAAACTGGCCGTCATAGCCGGAGGAGTTACGCGAGACGTACAGATTCTTCGGCGCAGTGGCGGGATTCGTGAATTCGTCGCCGGCTACGGCAAGAACTGATGGATCGAAATGAAATCGGGCCAACAGCAGCAGCGTGAACGCGGCATAGAGCGTGAAGGCGATAACTGCCGCGAGAATAGCCTTGCGCTCGCGAGTTCCCATTCTTTACAGGCCGATCTTCCTCAACCTTAACGCGTTCCCAATCACCGTCACGCTGCTGAACGTCATCGCGGCGCTGGCGATCATGGGGCTCAACAGCAATCCGAAGAAGGGGTACAAGACGCCGGCGGCGATGGGGACGCCGAGGATGTTGTAGAGGAAGGCGAAGAAGAGGTTTTGTTTGATGTTGCGCATCATCGCTTCGGAGAGGTTGCGGGCGCGGACGATGCCGCGCAGGTCGCCCTGGATCAGCGTGAGGTGGGCGCTTTCGATGGCGACGTCGGTGCCGGTGCCCATGGCGATTCCAACGTCGGCGCGCGCGAGCGCGGGCGCGTCATTGACGCCGTCGCCGGCCATCGCCACGCGTTTTCCGCGCGATTGGAGATCGCGCACGACTTTTTCTTTGTCCGCCGGCAGCACCTCGGCGGCGACGGCGTTGATGCCGAGCTGACGGCCGACGGCTTCGGCGGTGGCGCGCGCGTCGCCGGTGAGCATGGTGATGGCGATCCCTTTTTCGCGGAGTTGTTTCAACGCATCAGCGGTCGTGGATTTGATCGGATCGGCGATGGCGATGAATCCGGCGGGTGTTCCGTCGATGGAGACGAAAACCACCGTCGCTCCGTTGGCGCGATGTTGATTGGCTTTTTCTTCGAAGGCGCTCACGTTGCCGATGAAGGCGGCGTTGCCGATGGCGATCGCGTGTCCATCGACGTTGCCGCGAATGCCTTGGCCGGCAATCGTCTCGACGTCGGTCGCGGTTTTCATTTCCGTCGCTGCAGCGACGATGGCGTTGGCTAACGGATGTTCGCTGGCGCGTTCGACGGCGGCGACCAGGTTCAGGACGGTGGCATTTTCTACAGGGCGCACAGACAAGAGTGTCTGTGCCACACTTTCTGGTGCGGCCAGAAAGTCAATCGCCACAACCTTCGGCTTGCCCTCCGTCAGCGTTCCCGTTTTGTCGATGACGATCGTGTCGACCTTCGACAACAGCTCCAGCGCCTCGGCGTTTTTCACGAGGATGCCGGCGGTGGCGCCGCGGCCAGTGGCGACCATGACCGACATCGGAGTGGCCAGGCCGAGGGCGCAGGGGCAGGCGATGATAAGGACGGCCACGGCGTTCACGAGCGCGTGCGCGAAGCGCGGCTGCGGGCCGATCAGCGACCAGACCACGAACGTAATTGCGGCGACGGCGATCACGATCGGCACGAACCACGAGGCCACGACGTCCGCGAGGCGCTGAATCGGGGCGCGGCTGCGCTGCGCTTCGCCGACCATGCGCACGATTTGCGCGAGGAGCGTGTCGGCGCCGACGCGCTCGGCTTTGATCAAGAACGCGCCGCTCGTATTCACCGTGCCGGCGGTGACTTTTGTTCCGGCACGCTTCGCAACCGGAATCGGCTCGCCGCTGATCATCGATTCGTCGACGTTTCCGCTGCCTTCGATGACGACGCCATCGACCGCGATTCGTTCGCCGGGGCGGACGCGGATGCGCATGCCGGGTGTGATCATGGCGACGTCGACGTCCTCTTCGCTGCCGTCGTCATTCACGACGCGCGCGGATTTCGGCGCTAGGCCGAGCAGCTCGCGGATGGCGCCCGAGGTCTTGTCGCGGGCGCGCAGCTCGAGCACCTGGCCGAGAAGGACGAGCGTGATGATCACCGCGGCCGGTTCGAAGTAGAGCGGCAGAACGCCCATGGTTCGGAACGACGGCGGGAAGGCGCCGGGGATGAGCGTCGCTGCGACGCTGTAGAGATACGCGGCGCCGGTGCCCATGCCGATGAGCGTGAACATGTTGAGGTGCCGCGAGACGACCGAGGCGGCGGCGCGGACAAAGAACGGCCAACCGCACCAGAGCACGACCGGCGTGGCCAGAGCCAGCTCGATCCACGGCAGCCAGGGCTTCATCGCCAGGCCGTGAATGCCGAACATCTCGGCCATGCCGAGGATCAGCAGCGGGATCGAAAAGATCAGGCTGATGACGAAGCGCCGCCGCATGTTGAGCAGCTCCGCGTTCGGCGCGTCGTCGAGCGACGCGGTCATCGGCTCCAGCGCCATCCCGCAGATCGGGCAGATCCCCGGCTTGTCGCTGACGACCTCGGGATCCATGGGACAGACGAAGAGTGAAGGGTGAAGAGTGAAGGGTGAAGAAGGCGAAGAACTCACGCTGAGTTTCATATCACCAGGCAGCCGTCCGGCGCAGTGCGCCAACTTCACTCTTCACTCTTCACCCTTCACTCTTCAACTCTGACGCTCATGAGTTCCGTATTTGCTGCTAGACTCCTCAACATTCCCGTGAAACCGATTGACGCCGAGGAAGTCTTCCTGACGAACCTGTGCCTGATCGACAAGGCCATCGGGTACGTTTGCCATCGCAATCACGTCAATCGCGATGAGGAAGAGGAGTTCGGGTCGTACGTCAAGTTCAAGCTCATCGAGAGCAACTACGCCATCATCCGCAAGTTCGAAGGGCGGAGCGCGTTCTCGACGTACATGACCACCGTCATCCAGCGGATGTTCTTCCAGTATCGCGTGCAGATGTGGGGGAAGTGGCGCCCGTCGGCGCAGGCGCGGCGGCTCGGCGACAAGGGGATCACGCTGGAGCGGCTGCTGACGCGCGACGGCTACTCCTACAGCGAGGCGGTCGCCGTGCTGACCACCGGTGAGCCGCCTGTGTTTACCGTCGAGGAGCTCGAGGCGATCCATGTCCGCCTGCCGATCCGGCATCCGCGGCCGGTGCTCGTCGCGGCCTTGGAGAATACGGACAACGGGCCGGCGGTTGAGCCGGCGTTGTTCAGCGGCGAGCGCGCGGTGATCGCGCGTCACACGACGGATACGATCGACGCGGCCATCGCCACCATGAAATCCGAGGATCAGCTCATCCTGCGCATGCGTTTTTGGAATGGCAAAAAAATCCCCGACATCGCCCGGGCGCTCGGCCTGGACGACAAGAAGCTGTACAAGCGGATCACCAAGCTGCTGGCGCAATTGAAGTTCACGCTGGAAGGGGCTGGTGTTGCGGCCGCGGACGCGCGCGAGTTGCTCGATCATTCCGATCACGAGCTGGCCTTTGCGTTTCCTGGTACCGAGGGAAAACCGGAGTTCCGTCACTCTAAGCCGTTGGACGCCCTCGGGGCGGCCAAGGGCAGTTGAGAGAGTGACGGCGATGGAGCACACAGGTTTTCCTTCCGACGAGACGCTGGCGGCATTCATCGACGGCAGGCTCGATGCGGAAACCCGGGCGAAGGTCATCGCGCATATGACCACGTGCTCCGAGTGCTACTCGGTTTTTCTGAGCGCGACGGAGATGCCGTCGCGTGTCGCCGCGCGCGATAGTTGGCGTCCCCGACGCGCGTGGATCGCGGTAGCGACGACGACGGCCGCCGCCGGCATCGCCTGCGCCTTTCTCATCACGCCCGTCCGCGACCGGATTCTGCATCGCGAAGATGGGATGGCGTTGCTGGCCAACGCCGCGCCCTCGCAGCGGATCATCGCCGGGCGCATCTCGGGATTTCCGTATCAGCCGCAGGCGCCGGTGATGCGCAGCAGGAGAGCCGATCCGATGCAGAATCCCGCGAACGCGTCGCTGCTCACCGCCGCCGCGGGCGTGCAGCGATCGGTCGCCGCGCGTCGCACGGCCGCGAACCTCCATGCCTCCGGCGTCGCGAATCTCCTCCTCGGCAAGGACGACACGGCGATCGATACGCTGCACGAGGCGCTGCTGCGCGAGACGGAAGAGCGCACGGTGACCGCGGCGATCGATGAGTCGGACAACGTGTCGCTGCTCAATGACCTCTCGGCCGCACTTTCGAACCGGGCCATCAACAAACGGCGTCCGATCCCCGATGCCGCCGAAGCCGTTCGCTGCGCCGACCGCGCCTGGCGCATTGGCCACACGCCCGAAGCGGCTTGGAATCGCGCGGTTGCGACCGAAGCGCTCAACGGCCGCGCCGGCGCGATGGTGGCGTGGCACGACTACCTCGCAATCGACGAGACGTCGGCATGGGCGGCGGAAGCGCGCAGGCATTTAGCGGATTAGCCGGCTGGACGCGGGCCGCTACATCTCGATCTGCGCGCCGAGCTCGATGATCTGGTTCGTCGGCAGGGAGAAGTACTGCGCGGCGCTCGATGAGTTGCGCATCATCGAGGCGAAGAGTTTCTCGCGCCAGAGGGCCATGCCGGGACGCTTCGTCGGGATGAGCGTTTCGCGGCCGAGGAAGTAGCTCGTGGTCATCGGGCTGATGGGACCGATCCGGTGCGCGAGGCGACCGAGGTAGGCGGGGAGGTCGGGATCTTCCATGAAGCCGAAGCGGAGGACGAGGCGCGCCACGCCCTGGCCGAGGTCCTGATATTCGAAGCGCTCCTCATCGGCGAGATGCGGCGCTTCTTCGACGTTCACGCTGAGCAGGATCACGCGCTGGTGGACGACCTTGTTGTGTTTCAGGTTGTGCAGCAACGTCGTCGGAACGCCCATGGCCTGGCGCGAAAGAAAAATCGCCGTGCCTGGCACGCGGTGAATCCGTCCGCCGGCGAGATCGCGCAGTAAGTCGTCGGTGGAGAGCGTCGATTCTTTCAGGCGTTCGGTGAGGATCTGGCGGCCGCGCGCCCACGTCGTCATCGCGGTGAAAACGAGCGCGCCGATGACCAGCGGGAACCAGCCGCCCTCTTCGACTTTGATGATGTTCGCGCCGAAGAAGGCCATGTCGATGATGAGGACGGGGATGGTCAGGCCGAGGATGCCGATGAGCGACCAGTGCCACCGTTCGCGCTCCACGATTGCCAGCAGCGCGGTGGTGATGCCCATCGTCGCGGTCACCGCCACGCCGTACGCGGCCGCCAGCGCGCTCGAGCTCTTGAATGCGAGCACGAGTCCGATCGCGGCCACCATCAGCAGCCAGTTGATCGAGGGGATGTAGATCTGTCCGATCTCGCGCGCCGAGGTGTGGCGGATCTGGATGCGCGGAACGTAGCCGAGCTGTACGGCCTGGCGCGTCAGGGAAAATGCTCCCGAGATCACGGCTTGTGATGCGATGACCGCAGCGACCGTCGCCAGGATCACCAGCGGATATTTGGCCCAGTTCGGAGCCATGTGGAAGAACGGGTTTCGTACGGCGGTCTGGTCGCGCAGCAGCAGCGCGCCTTGTCCGAAGTAATTGAGCAGCAGGGCAGGGAAGACGGCCACGAACCACGCCAGCCGGATCGGCTTCGCTCCGAAATGACCCATGTCGGCGTAGAGCGCCTCGCCTCCGGTCACGGCCAGAAAGACAGCGCCGAGGACGAGAAAGCCGTGCATGCGATTGGCGATGAAAAAGTGCACGGCATGATTGGGGAGAATCGCCAGCAGCACGCGCGGCGCGGTCATGATCCAGCGGATGCCGAGAATGGAGATGACGGCGAACCAGACCAGCATCACCGGTCCGAAAAACGCGCCGACTCTGGCGGTGCCGGCTCGCTGAACGGCGAAGAGGATGATCAGCACGACGACCGTGATGATCACGACATACGGCGAAAAGACTGGCGTGGCCACTTCCAACCCCTCGATCGCGCTGAGTACGGAGATGGCGGGCGTGATCATGCCGTCGCCGTAGAGCAGCGCCGATCCGAACAGGCCGAGCGCGATGAGGACGGCGCGGCGCGCCGACTGCGACTCACGCGTGCGCGCGAGCGACATCAGCGCCAGGATGCCGCCCTCGCCGCGGTTGTCGGCGCGCATGACGAAGATCAGGTACTTGAGCGAGATGACGATGATCAGCGACCAGCAGATCAGCGAGAGGATGCCGGTGATGTTGTCCGGCGTGGCCGCGACGCCGTGCTGCGCATGGAAACACTCCCGCAGCGCGTAGAGAGGGCTGGTGCCGATGTCGCCGTACACGACGCCGAGCGCGCTCAGCGAGAGGACGGCGAGGTACCGTCCGCTGATCTTCTTGTCCGGAGACGCATCCATCGGGCGCGCGGGAAGGTAACACAGCGCGGGATATGTCGCACCGGAGAACCGTTTCACGCGGAGACGCGGAGTCGCGGGGAAATGGATTTCTTATCTCCGCGATCTCTGCGTCTCCGCGTGAAATCGGTTCCCTTAGGCGCGAACGTCGTTCAGTGGCGGAAGTGGCGTTCGCCGGTGAAGACCATAGCCAGGCCTCGCTCGTTCGCCGCGGCGATCACCTCGGCGTCGCGGACGGAGCCGCCGGGTTGGATGATGGCGGTGATGCCGGCGTCCGCGAGGAGGTCGAGGCCGTCGCGGAAGGGGAAGAAGGCGTCGGAGGCGGCGTAGGTGCCGGATGTCGGTGCGATTGATTTCATGATCGCGACTTTGGCGGCGTCGACGCGGCTCATCTGGCCGGCGCCGACGCCGACGCTCTGATTGCGATTGGTCAGCACGATCGCGTTCGACTTCACGTACGCGCAGACGATCCAGGCGAATTCGAGGGCTTCAAAATCTTCGGCGGTGGGCTGCCGAGTGGTCACGACCTTCCAAGCCTCCCAGCGCACAGACAAGAGTGTCTGTGCCACATTGGCTTCTGCAGTCGCCCCATGACTGTTGTTTTGTTCAACGGGATGGTGTGGCACAGACACTCTTGTCTGTGCTTGTGACTTCACGACATCGGACCCTTGGGCGAGGATGCCTCCCGCCGCACTGCGATATTCGATTCCCGGTGCTGGTTCTGCGGCGACGATCAGCCGCAGGTTCTTTTTCTTCGAGAGAATCGCGCGCGCATCGTCGCTGAATGACGGCGCTACGATCACTTCGAGGAACATCGGCTCGACGATGCTCGCGCAGCCGGCGTCGAATTCGCGATTGACGCCGATGATGCCGCCAAACGCGGAGACGGGATCGGCGTCGATCGCGGCGCGAAGCGCATCGGCGATCGACTCGCGCCGCGCCACACCGCACGGATTCGTATGTTTGATGACCGCGGCCGCGGGTTCGGCGAACGCGTACGCGAGCCGCATCGCGGAGTCGAGATCGAGCAGGTTGTTGTACGAGAGCTCCTTCCCGTGAATCTGCTCGAACGGCTTCGCGTCATGTGGGACGTAAAACGCTGCCGATTGCTGCGGATTTTCGCCATAGCGAAGGTCCTGGAACTTGTCGAGGTTGAGCGTCAGATCGCTGCCGTCACCGAGGAACTGCGCGATCATCGCGTCGTACTTGCTGGTCTTGCGGAAGACTTCGACCGCACAGCGACGGCGGAACGTGTCGCTGATCTCGCCCGCTTCGAACTCGCGCAGGAAATCGCCATAAAGCGACGGATCGCAGAGCGGAAGGACGGAGCGATGATTCTTCGCCGCAGCGCGCAGCATCGACGGGCCGCCGACGTCGATCTGTTCGATCGCTTCGGCGACCGTTACGCCTTCCTTCGCAATCGTCGCTTCGAATGGATAGAGATTGACGACGACGAGATCGATGGGCGGGATGCCGAGGCGATCGACGTCGGCGCGGTGGGAATCGTTGGCGCGGTCGAAGAGGATGGCGCCAAAGACGCGCGGCGTCAGCGTCTTCACGCGTCCGCCGAGGATTTCGGGCGCGCCCGACCACTGCGCGATCGACGTCACCTCGATGCCGTTGTCGGCGAGATGTTTCGCCGTCCCGCCGGTGGAGAGGATTTCGACGTTCTTCGCACGCAGCGCGCGCGCGAGCTCGACGATGCCCGTCTTGTCGGAAACGGAGAGGATGGCGCGCTCAATTCGCATGCGATGAATTCGGGCCGCGCACGCTGCCGCCCGCCGTTTTCCAGATGAAGTAGTAGAAGTTCACGGTGTCGGTGATCGCGTGCGAGTAACAGACCGAGGCCACTCCGAAGGCAGTAGAGCGGTCGTCGAACGTCGCGCCATTTCCGCGCCCATACTCCTCGGCCATCAGCGGTCCGAAGCGTGTCGTCCGCGCGAAAACTTTGTCGAGATACGCACTCGGCATGAAGTTGCGATCGACGCCGTAGAACATCGGCGAGAAGCGCGCCAGGCGGCGTTCGAAGTACTGCTCGAAATCAACACGCTCCTCGGCATCGTCATCACCGATGTGAAACGGATTGTTGGCGTCGCCGATGAGATGACTGAGCACGCCGAGTTGCCGTACCACGCTGTACATCGGCTTGTTGGTTTGGATCATCGTGATGACCGTGTGCGTCTGCTCGACGATCCGCTCGCGCAGTTTGCGGCGATGAATATCAGTCCCCTCGGTGGCCAGCGCGTCATCGATGCCGCGGACGTAGTCGTCGTTGAACTTTTTGATGATGAGCCGCAGATCCTCGGGCGCGAGCGACGCGCTCTTCGCGGCGATGCGCTGGTCGGCGGCGCGCGTCCACGCCATGGCGGGCAACGCGATCGAGAGGAAGAGCAGTGCGACCGCGCGGCGTTTCATGGGCGACGCGATGGTACAACACGCTTCTTTCACCCAACACATCGAGCTGCTCACCGCCTGCGCGGCCTGCCCGAACGTTGTCGGATCGCCGGTAGTCGGTGCGGTCGCGAACGCGCGCGTGATGCTGGTCGGCCAGGCGCCCGGACCGCATGAAGCCGATTCGCGTAAACCGTTCGCCTACACGGCCGGACGCCGCCTTTTCAGTTGGATGGCGGACCTCGGCGTCGATGAAGCGACGTTCCGCGAGCGCGTGCACATCTCCGCGGTGATCCGCTGTTTTCCCGGCAAGGACGCGAAAAGCGGGGGCGACCGCGTGCCCGACGAAGAGGAGATCGCGCGCTGCGGTGCACACCTCGATCGCGAGATCGTCATCCTCAAACCGAAGCTCGTGATCGCCGTCGGCACGCTGGCGTCGCAGCAACTGATCGGAATCGCGCAGTTGAAGGACGCGGTCGGCCGCATGCATCGCGCGAAGCGCGCCGGACGCACGTTCGACGTCATCGTGCTGCCTCATCCCTCGGGACGTTCGACCTGGTTGAACAAGACGGAAAACGAGTTGTTGATGCGCGAGTCGCTGCGTTTGATCGGCGAACATCCGGCGTTCGCTGCGACGTTTACTCGTCAAGCAGTTTCGCGCTGAACATCGGCTGATCGCCGAGCGCGGTGCGGAACGCAAAGGCAGTCAGCAGCACGATGAAGATGACCGGCGTGATCGCCGCGGCCATCATCCATGAAGACAAGTCGAACGCGATCGGCGCAAGAAAGGCGACGGTAAAAATCATGCTGGCGGTACCGATACCGAGCAGCCCGACGCGCACCGTCACCGCCGTCCAGATTGCGGAGACGATGACGCTCGCCGCAAAGATGTATGGGTTGCCGCCGGACGCCACGGCGTAGATGGCGACTTGCAGAAGAAAGAGAGCGATCGTGGCGAGAGTTCGCTTGCGCAGTACGATTGCCAGGCCGACGAGCAGGACCACCATGATGAAGCCGAAGATGATGCCGCTGCTGATCGACGCGATCACCCCGGCGAGTGCGTATCGAATTCCAAGAAGGTTTTCGATGTGCGTCGGATGCGGCGCGCCGGGAGGAGTCAGCCCGAGGCGGCCCGGCACCCAGCTCGACGCGGAGGCGAGCGCGGCATGCGCGAGGCCGGCCGCAATTCCGACGAGTATGTCGCGGCCGACGAGAGGATCGCGGACGTGGCCGGCCAGCAGCCGCGACCAGCCGATCAAGCGGTCCGGCCACCTCCGCCGCACGTACGGTTCGATGGCGATGTAGAGAAAGAAATACGTGGCGGACCAGAACACAGCCCGGCGCAGAGCTCCGATGACGATGCTCGTCTCGTGGCCGAAGACAGCGCGATGATCGGCGGCGAGAAGGTAGGCGCAGGTCTCGATGCAGAAAATCGCCACCGCGATCCGCAGCGCTCCGGAACGGTCTCCTCGGCGGAGACGAAGATTCCGCCACGCCAGAAAAATCGTGATCAATGTCAGCGATGTGAGAAGGATCGTCTGCGCCGTGGCCAGTCCCGGCGTGGAGAAGGGTTGGCGTGATACCGCGGCGACGTCAACGTCCCAGGGGCCGGTGATCTTCAGGAAAACGGGTACACCGCCCGCCGCAGCGGCCTCGATGTGCACCGGCCGCGAGCGATCGTCGGGCCAGACGCCGTCCCATGCGGCGCGTTCGTCGGCGAAGAACGGAGGTTTCGTCCGCGGCTTCGCAGGCGTCAGCGCGGAGGCGTCGAAGCCGGCCAGGCGAAGGAGTTTGTTCCAGTCCGCGTGCGTTGCGGCGGTGCTGCGTGACGGCGCAGCCAATCCGAACAATTTGCCGTTCGTGTCGACTTCGATCGTGGCCATGCCGTCGCCGACCGGCGGATCGGTCATCGATGCTGCGGACTTGTCGGAAAGCGGAGTCAGAGGCGCGCGGCTTTCGCGAAGCCAGAAAACCACTGCCGGCGGGCCTGTACGCATACGTTCGAAGCGCTGCGCGGTCTTGTCATGCTCGCTGATCCAGGCGAGATATTCGGTCTGCGGCTCGAATCCGGTGACGCGAAATGGAGCAGGCGCGATCCCAACGGCGCGGCCGGCGTCGATGGCGTCCTGCGCGAGCACGTCCGGCGATTTTTCGAATGGAATCTTGCTCATGATTCGCCACTGCGGAATGCTGGCGAGCATGAAGGCGAGAAGGATGGTGATGCCTCCGATCCATGCCCACGCGGCAGCTGGCGAGAGCGAGCCTTCGATCCCCGCGGCAGCGACAACCCGCGGCGACGGCGTTTCTCCCGCCGCCAATGCAGCGGCAAGCGGATCGCCGCCCGGCAGCGCTTCGAAGACCTGCCGCGCCGAGCGAGGGCGGTTGGCGGGATCGGTTTCGAGGCAGCGCAGGATGATGCGTTCGACCACCGGGTCGATGTCGCGCACGACGCTCGACGGTGTCGCGACCTCGGTCGTATGTTCGCGGCGCAGGTCGGGAACCGTTCGTCCTGACCGTGCACGGCGGCCGGTGAAGAGCTCGTAGAGCACCAGCCCGAGGGCGTAGAGATCGCTCTGTACGCTGGCCGCTTTGCCTTCGAGCTGCTCGGGCGCCATGTACGCGGGCGTGCCGGCGATGACGTTGCTGTCGGCCGAATCTTCGCTGGTCATGGCCAGTCCGAAGTCGGTGATGCGCGGCTCGCCGCGGCCGTCGATCATGATGTTGGCCGGCTTGAGATCGCGATGCAGGATGCCCTTCGCGTGGGCGGCAGCAAGCCCGGCCGCGAGTCCGCGCGCGATCTCCACCGCCTTGTCGTGCGCGAGGCGACCGATGCGCCTGAGGAGGCTGGCCAGATCCTCGCCGTCGACGTACTCCATGGCCACGAAGTGCGCGCCTTCCCACTCCTCGATGTCGTAGACGCGGCAGACGTTGGGGTGCGCGACCTGGCGCCCGAGGCGGACTTCCTCGTGGAGAAGATCGAGCTGCGCTAGATCGTGCGCGAATACGGCCGGAAGAAACTTCAGCGCGACCTGCTGGCCGAGCTTCAAGTCGTCGGCGCGATAGACCTCGCCCATGCCGCCGGAGCCGAGGAGACTGACGATCCGATAGCGTCCGGCGATCACCGATCCAGGCGCAAACTGCGCGTACGGCAGCCGCGGATGCGGAACGGAATCCGGCACCAGCAAGGTGGGGTCGTTCGAGCGATCGGTCATGGGGGTGAGTAGATTAGTAGATTAGTGGATCAGTAGATTAGATGAGTGGCCAGCGGCCAGCGGCCAGCGGCCAGTGGTCAGTGGTCAGAACAAGCGGCGTTCGGCATGGACGCTTTCCTGATCTACTAATCTACTAATCCACTAATCTACTGATCCACTTCGAGCATCGCTTTCCACGCCGCCACCGCCTCGGGCATTTCCGGCGATTGCATCGACGGCACTCCGGCCAGTTCGAGCAGCTCGTGCGGTTTGACGTTGCCGGATTTGCCGCGCAGCAGGCCGCGCACGTAGGCGTGCGCGGCCACTTCGCCGCGGCGTTCGAGGATGTGCTCGAAGTAGATCCACTTCTCGTCCCAGCAGACGACGCGCGAGCGGACGGTGAAGCGCTCGAACGGCAGCAGCGATTTTTTGTAGCGGATCAACGTCGCGCTCACCAGCGGACGCCATCCGCGTTTCAGCGCCGGCCGCAGCATTCGCGTGCGCGCCAGGATCTCGACGCGGCCGATATCCATCATGCTCAGATACCGGCCGCTGTTCATGTGCATGTTCAGGTCGACATCGTTCGGCCAGACGCGCATGGTGATGACGCATTCGTCGAGGATGCCCAGCCGCGTGCGGAAGCGGCTCTTGAAGATGGCGAACAGGAAACGGAGCAGAACAACCACGGTGAGAAGGATAGCTCCGCTGTCATTCCGAGCCGCCGATGCCCCGGATGGGGCTGAGGACGGCGAGGAATCCCCGGCTGCGAACCGCCGCCCACACGACCGCGGTTTCAGCCGGGGATTCCTCGCCGCGCTCTACCCCTGCCGGGGTGACGCCGGCTCGGAATGACAGATCAATTCAAATCGAACAGCAGCGCCTCACCATCTCCCGCGATCGTCACCTGCGATTCCTTTTCGATCGCGGCGCCGTCGCCGGCGCGCAGCTCTTCGCCGTTGAGCGCCACCGCGCCGCGCGCGACCTGCAGCCAGCCGTAGCGGTTGGGACGGAAATCGAACGTCACGCTGCCGTCGCGCAGCGTGGTCGTGTAGAGATCGACGTCCTGATGGATCGTCAGCGATCCATCGCGGCCGTCGTGCGACGCAACCAGACGCAATTGATTCTCGCGCTCGGACGCGGGAAACGCTTTCTGTTCGTACGACGGCGTAATCCCATGCCGCTCGGGCAGAATCCAGATCTGGAGAAAGTGCACAGGCATCGCCGACGCGTTTTTCTCACTGTGCATCACGCCGGTGCCGGCGCTCATGCGCTGCACCTCGCCGGGGCGGATCACCGAGCCGGTGCCCATCGAGTCGCCGTGCCCGAGCTCGCCCTCGAGGACGTAGGAGATGATCTCCATGTCGCGATGCCCATGCGTGCCGAAGCCGCGTCCGGGCTCGACGCGATCCTCGTTGATCACGCGCAGCGAACGGAATCCCATGAAATCGGGATCGTGGTAATCGGCAAACGAAAACGTGTGATAGGTGTTGAGCCAGCCGTGGTCGAAATGGCCGCGCTCCTCTGCTCTGCGCACTCGGATCATCGAACGCCTCCTGCCGCTGAAAACAGAATCGTATTCCGTGCTACAAACGTACCGATGCTCGACGATCCTCCGCGGCGAATGATGAACGAACGCACCGGCCGCCATCTCTGCGTGCGCTGCCTGGCCGAGGTGGAGATGGAGGAGTATCTGCGCAACGATCATTTGTGCGATGCGTGCGCGGCGCAGGGCGACTATCCGCTGGCGTCGACGCCGGAACCGAAGCGGAAGAAGAATGCGCGGTAAGGTCGCGGTACCCAACGTTCATCTCCTCCGGCACGTATCGGGAGACGTAAACTCGCTCCAGGTCATCGCGTGATCGAGAAAAAACACCGGACGCTGTCGTCGATCTACCTGATCAATGATGCCGTGGCATCGAATCTGGCGATGCTCTGCGCCTGGTTTCTGCGCTTCAGCCTGAAGATCATCCCGGTCACGAAGGGGCAGCAGGAGGTCGAGACGTATCTCCAGCTTCTGCCGATCGTGACGATCGTTTTCCCGCTCGCGTTCGCGGTGCAGGGCCTCTACCGCATCCGTCCGACGCGATCGAGAACGGAGGAGTGGCTGTCGGTGGCCATCGGTTCCGTCGTGGCCACGGTCGTTTTCTCCGGCGTGTTGCTGTGGGTTCGACCCGGCCGTCCCGACGTTCTCTACTCGCGCGCCACGCTCGGCATCTTCCTCGTCTGCGCGATCGTCTTCGTCGTCCTCGGGCGCGCCATCGTGCGCACGATCGTCGAGCGCGGACATCGCGACGGCAAGCGCCTCGACCGCGTCCTCATCGCCGGCAGCGGCGAGCTGGCCCGCGCAGTCGTCGAGCGCGTGAACGGACATCGCGAGCTCGGCTTTCTCGTGGTCGGCTATTTGAAAAATGGCGAGGAATCAAAACTCGATCTTCCCTGCCTCGGCACGATCGACCAGGCCGAACAGGTCATCGCCGAACAGAACATCGACCACGTTTTCGTCGCGCTGCCGCATGCATCATCGCAGGCGATGATGGCGCTTCTGGATCGCCTGGTGCGCAGCGTCGTCGCCATCCACGTCGTTCCCGACCTTCTGCAGTTCATGGTGCTCCGCTCGCGCGTCGAAGACCTCGACGGGCTGCCGACGATCAATCTCTCCGAAACGCCGCTTGAAGGTTGGAGCCGATTCCTGAAACGCGGCTTTGATCTGATCGTGGCCACGGTCGCGTTGATCGTCTTCTCGCCGGTGATGCTGATCGTGGCCATCGCCATCAAGCTCGGCGACCGCGGGCCGATTTTTTACCGGCAGGAACGGATGGGGCTGGACGGCAAGCCGTTCGACATCGTCAAGTTCCGCTCGATGCGCGTCGGCGCGGAGAAAGAAACCGGCGCGAAGTGGGCGGAGAAGGACGATCCTCGCCGCACACGCGTCGGACGCTTCATCCGCGAGACCTCACTCGACGAGCTCCCGCAACTCTTCAACGTCCTCCTCGGCGACATGAGCGTGGTCGGTCCGCGTCCTGAGCGCCCGCAATTCGTCGAGCAGTTCCGCGCCGAGTTTCCGCACTACATGCTCCGCCACAAAGTCCGGGCCGGCATCACCGGCTGGGCGCAGGTGCACGGCTGGCGCGGCAACACGTCGATCCGCATGCGCATCGAGCACGACCTCTACTACATTGAGAACTGGTCGCTCATGCTCGACCTGAAGATCCTCTTCATGACGCTGATCCACGGACTGAAGCACGAAAACGCCTACTAGGCCGGCACGGCCGGCGGCGCTGGTTGCCCAAGGCTCCGCCGACATTGCGTGCTATTGAACGATCGCGTCGGACCGTCCCCGTATAATCCGCGCCTCTCATGGGCAAAAACTCCGACACTCTCTTTCAGCGCGCGCAGGAAACGATTCCCGGCGGCGTCAACTCACCCGTTCGTGCATTCAAAGGCGTCGGCGGCACGCCGCTGTTCGTCGACATGGCGCAAGGCTCGCGCATCTTCGACGCCGACAACCTGCAGTACATCGACTGCGTCGGCTCCTGGGGTCCGATGATCCTAGGTCACGGCCACCGCTACGTCGTCGAGGCGGTGAAGAAAGCCGCCACGCGCGGCTTCTCCTTCGGCGCGCCGACGCTCGGCGAAATCGAGCTTGCCGAGATGATCGTGCAGGCCATTCCGTCGATCGAGATGGTGCGCCTTGTCAACTCCGGCACCGAGGCCACGATGAGCGCGCTGAGGCTGGCGCGCGCGGCGACAGGGAGGAAAAAGATCATCAAGTTCGACGGCGGCTATCACGGCCACGTCGACTCGCTCCTCGTGAAAGCCGGCAGCGGCGGCGCGACGTTCAACGTTCCCGACTCCGCCGGCGTGCCGAAGGAAGTGACCGAACTGACGATCAGCGTCGCGTTCAACGACCTCGAGGCCGTCCGCACTGCGATGGACAAGGAAGTCGCGGCGGTGATCGTCGAACCGGTCGCGGGCAACATGGGCTGCGTCCCGCCCGCGGAAGGTTTCCTGCAAGGTCTGCGCGACCTCTGCACGGAAAACGGCGCGCTGCTGATCTTCGACGAGGTGATGACCGGATTCCGCGTTGCTTACAGCGGCGCGCAATCAATCTTCAACATCAAGCCCGACATCACCACCCTCGGCAAGATCATCGGCGGCGGCATGCCCATCGGCGCGTACGGCGCAAGCAAGGAGCTGATGCAGCTCGTCTCGCCCCTCGGCCCGATGTACCAGGCCGGAACGCTCTCCGGCAATCCGGTCGCCGTCGCCGCCGGCAAGGCCACGCTGGGCGTGCTGAAAAACTCGTCGATCTATGCCGACCTCGAAGAACGCTCCGGCGAGTTCGAAACCGGCGTCCTCAAAGCCGCCGAGAAGCACGGCGTCCCCCTCACCGTCAACCGCGCCGGATCGATGTGGACGATTTTCTTCACCGAGGGACCGGTGACCGATTACGAGTCGGCGAACCGCAGCAACCGCGAAAAGTTCGCCCGCTTCTTCCACCTCATGCTCGGTGAAGGCGTCTACCTCCCGCCATCCCAACTTGAAGCCGCCTTCTTCTCCGCCGCCCACGCGAAGAAGGACATCCTGCAACTGATCGAGCGCGTCGATCGGGTGTTGAAGAAGATCGCCTGGGAGTTTGAGAAGTGACTTGTCATCCTGAGGCTGCCGGAGCCGGGAGCTGCGAAGCAGCGGAACGGCGGAGGACGCCGAAGGATCTCAAGTTTCACAAGTTGCGTTGAATCCAAGTGGTTTCAGCCGGAGTTGCGCATCTTGAGATCCTTCGCCGTCCTGCGGCGTTACGCGCTTCGCGCTCCAACGCCTCCGGCGGCTCAGGATGACAAATTCACCCGCGGTACTAGCCAATTACGTCCATTCATCGAGACGGCTTCGGCGTCGAACCCAAACAACTCGCGCACGACGTCCGGCTGCATCACTTCGGAAGGCGTCGCGTCGCGTGCGAGAACGCCGCGCTGCATGACGAGCATGCGATCGCTGTAGGCGGCGGCCCAGTTCAGATCGTGCGTCGCGTAGAGGACCGTGACGCCGGTACGGTCGACGATGTCGCGGAGGAGGGCGGAGAACTGCTGGACGTGCGAGACGTCGAGCGACGACAGCGGCTCGTCGAGCAGGATCAGGCGCGGGCGCGCGGCCAGAACGCGCGCGAGGAAGACGCGTTTGCGTTCGCCGCCGCTCATCTCGTCGAGGTAGCGTTCGCCGAGGTGCGAGGCGTCGCATAACGCGAGTGCCTGCGCGGCCTCGTCGTAGTCGGAATCGCGTTCCCAGGCGAAGCGGCCGAGGAACGGCGCGCGTCCGGAGACGACGACGTCGATGGCGCGCATGGAGAAGGCGGGATCGGGATCCTGCGGCAGGTACGCGACCTGTTTCGCGTACTCCTTGGCGGGCCAGTCGCGCAGGCGGTTGCCGTCGAACGCGATCTCGCCCGCGTGCGGCGCGAGCACGCGCGCGATGAGTTTCAGCAACGTCGATTTTCCGGAGCCGTTCGGACCGGTGAGCGCGATGAGCTGCGTTGCGTCGAACGACGCGGTGATGCGATCGACCGCCTGCGCATCCTCATAACCAAACGACACATCGCGCAGCTCCAGCATCAGCGATTCCTCCGCAGCAGCGAGAGGAAAAACGGCACGCCGAGGACTGCTGTGAACGCGCCGATCGGCAGCTCAGATGACGTCACTACGATGCGCGAGAGGAGGTCCGCGAGCACGACCAGAATGCCGCCGCCGAGGGCGCAGAGCGGGAGGAGGAAGCGGAAGTCGCGGCGCCACATCATCCGGATGAGATGCGGCACGAGCAGGCCGACGAAGCCGATGATGCCGCTCACCGACACCGCCGCGCCGGTGACGATCGACGCGGTGACGAAGCCGATCAGTTTCACGCGCTCGACGTTCACGCCGCGCGATTTCGCGTCGTCTTCGCCGAAGGAGAACATGCGCAGGTCGTTGCCGATCGACGCCAGCGTCGCCGTGGCGATGACGAGCAGGATGGTCAGGAGCAGGACGTCGCTCCACGTCGCGCCGAAGAGCGTTCCCATCATCCAGCGCAGCGCGGCGGTCAGATCGCTCTGCCGCGAGATGCCGAACGAAATCAGGATCACGGCCGAGAAAAACGCATTGAGCACGAGTCCGGAGAGCAGCAGTCGCGTGGGATCGGTGTACTCGCGCCGCCGCGCCAGCAGGAACACCGCGCCGGTTGCGCCGCACGCGCCTGCGAACGCAATCATCGGCACGACGCCCGGCAATCTCGCCAGTCCCGCCGCGGTGGCGATCGACGCGCCGCACGCCGCACCGCCGGAGACGCCGAGGATGAATGGATCGGCCAGCGGATTGCGCAGCAGCGTCTGAAATGTGACGCCCGCCACCGCCAGCGTCGCCCCGACGAGCGCAGCGAGCAACGCGCGGGGAAGACGTATCCCGATCAGGATCGCCCGCGCCGTCACATCGCCGTTCATCGCCGCGCGCCACGAAACGTTCGTCGCGCCTGCGGACGACGCGAGCAACAGCGCGATCACGAGCAGCAGCGCGAGCAGCGCTACCGCGCCGATGAGGCGTTGTTGTCTGTGTGCCGAGGCCACGTTGCGCAGTGTAGCGTCAGAGAATGATGGAATCGCATAGCCGTTGACGACGAACTGACCCGAGGTCCGGTTTGACATATTGATGACCGCCCAGTATGTTTCGATGACTATGAGAACCACGGTGCGTCTCGATCCGGACCTTCTGGCCGAGGCAAAGAAGACCGCAGCAATCAGAGGGAAGACCCTGACAGCCGTCATCGAAGATGCATTGCGCGAGTCGCTAGGCCGCCGAAACGAATTCAAGAAGCGAGCGAAAGTAAAACTGCCGACATTTCGAGGGAAAGGTACCCACCCCGGTGTCGATATCGATGACAGTGCGGCACTGCTCGACTTAATGGAGAGTGATCGTGATTCTGACCGACGTGAACGTACTCATTTACGCACATCGCGAAGAAGCCGCTGATCATCGCCGCTTTCGTAGTTGGCTCGAGGCTGTCATCGGGCAACCGGAGGCATTCGGCGTCTCAGAGATCGTCCTTAGTGCCTTCGTGCGCGTCGTAACGCATCGACGAGTCTACGATCCGCCGACGCCGCTCGAATCCGCGCTCGACTTCTGCCGCCTTCTGCGAGAACAGCCCAACGCCGTACTCATCAACCCAGGCGAGCGGCACTGGTCGATCTTCACGGATCTTTGTCAACAAGCAAACGCGCGAGGCAGTCTCGTTGCTGATGCGTATCTTGCGGCCATGGCGATCGAGTCAGGGTGCGAATGGGTGACGACAGACCGCGACTTCAGCCGTTTTCCGGGACTGCGCTGGCGGCATCCCTTCTGAGCGAACCCGGCGCCGGTAAACGGCGTCCCCTCCCAATTCGTCAAAGGGTTCATGAAACTCGCGACGAAACTCCTCACCGGGCTCATCGCTTTCGCGATGCTCACCGGCGCGACTTCCGACAACAAACTCAACGATCGCCAGCGTGCGCTGCATGTGCTGAACCGGCTTGCCTTCGGGCCGCGGCCGGCCGACGTCGATGCAGTTTTGAAGGACGGCGTCAACACCTGGATCGAGCAGCAACTGCATCCGGAGGGCATTCCCGATCGCGCGGTCGAGGCGCGGATTGCCGCGCTGCCGACGATGAAGCTTTCCAACGCGCAGATCGTCAAGACGTACTACGAGCCGGTGCTGATGGCGCGCAAGAAAGCGAATGCTGAGGCGAAGGAAGGTGAGGTCGACAAAAAGGAGGCGCGGCGCGAATACATGCGCGACGTTCCTCCCGATCAGCGGCCGCAGGCGCTGATGAACGACCTGCTCACCGAGCGCATCGTGCGCGCCGCCGAGTCCGACCGCCAGCTCAACGAAGTCATGGTCGACTTCTGGATGAATCACTTCAATGTTTTTTCAGGGAAAGGTCTCGATCGTTTTCTGCTCACCAGCTACGAGCGCGACGTCATCCGGCCGCACATCTGGGGACGTTTCGAAGACCTGCTGATGGCCACGGCGAAATCGCCGGCCATGCTCTTCTACCTCGACAACGCGCGCTCGGTCGCTGTGCCGGAAAACCGCCCCATGCTCGCGCAGCGCTTCGGCCGCCGCGCGATGGCGATGAATCCGCAGTTGAAAAATCGCCAGGGCGGCCTCAACGAAAACTACGCGCGCGAGATCATGGAACTGCACACCCTCGGCGTCGACGGCGGCTACACGCAGAAGGACGTCACCGAGCTGGCGCGCGTGCTGACCGGCTGGACGATCACCGGCGAGCGCGATGGCGGCCAGGGCGCGGCGTTCATCTTCCGCCCCATGCTTCACGACGCCGGCTCCAAGACCGTCCTCGGCGTCCGCTTTCCGCCCGGCGGCGGCATCGAGGAGGGGCAGAAGATGATTCACGTCCTCGCGCACCATCCCGCCACCGCGCATCACATCGCGCTCAAACTTTGTCAGCGCCTCGTCGCCGATGATCCGCCGCCGGCGCTCGTCGACCGCGTCGCCGCAAAGTTCCTCGCCTCGGACGGCGACTTGCGCGAGACGGTGCGCGCCGTCATCAGCAGTCCCGAGTTCTGGGATCCGAAGTCGTATCGCGCGAAGGTGAAGTCGCCGTTCGAGTATGCCATCTCCGCGGTGCGCGCGGTCAATGCGCAGATCACGGACGCCAGGCCGATCGCGCGCGCGTTGCAGCAGATCGGGGAGCCGCTGTACGGCGCGCAACCGCCGACCGGCTACAGCGACAAGGCCGACGTCTGGATCAACACCGGCGCGCTGATGAATCGCCTGAACTTCGCGCTGGCGCTGGCGTCGAACAAACTGCCGGGCGTGCACGGCGACGTCGTCGCGCTGATCCCTGCGAAGGAAGCCGCGGATGTGTCGCACTCGGTCGAAGCGCTTGCGCAGGCGCTGACCGGCGGGGATCTCACCGAGGAGACGCGCGGCATCATCAAATCGCGGATCGTTGAGCGGAAGGCGCCAACCGAAGATCCGTGGGACAACACGCAACTGCCCACCGTGGCCGGCCTCATTCTCGGCTCGCCGGAGTTTCAGCGGCAGTAGGAAACCATCCAATGATCGACAGACGCTTCTTCCTCAAATCCTCCGGTCTCGCCCTCGTCGGCGGGACGCTGCTTCCGAATGTTTTCGTCCGGATGGCCAACGCCGCGACGACGAAGGGCAATAAAACGCTCGTGGCGATTTTTCAGCGCGGCGCGGTCGATGGGTTGAACGTGATCGTGCCTTACGGCGAGCAGGCCTACTACGCGGCGCGGCCGACGATTGCCGTACCGCGTCCCGGCGCCGAGGGTGGTGCGATCGATCTCGACGGCTTTTTTGGATTGCATCCGTCGCTCGCTTCGCTGTCGCCGTACTTCAAGGATCACAGCCTCGCCGTGGTTCACGCGGTCGGTTCGCCCGATGCGACACGCTCGCACTTCGACGCGCAGGACTTCATGGAGTCGGGAACGCCCGGAGTGAAATCGACCGAGGACGGATTCCTCTCGCGCGCGGTCGGATTGAAAAAAGAGCCGGCGGTATCGCCGCTGCGCGCCGTCGCGCTGTCGCCGGCCATGCCGCGCATTCTTTCGGGCGGCGCGGGCGCGGTGGCAATGACCAACATCAGCCAGTTTGGAATCCGCGGCGGTGCGAACGTCAGCGGCGGATTCGAATCGATGTACGCCGAGGCGGTTGCGGGGACGCTGGGCGGAACGGCGAAGGAATCGTTCGAGGCCGCGCGCATCCTCAAGAGCGCCGATCCGCAGAAACTGCAGCCGGAAAATGGAGCGGTCTATCCGAACGGTCCGCTCGGCAATTCGCTGCGGCAGATCGCGCAGCTGATCAAGTCGCACGTCGGACTCGAAGTCGCGTTCGCCGACGTGAGCGGCTGGGACACGCACGCCGGCGAAGGGGGCGCGCAGGGACAACTGGCCAACAATCTCCGCAATTTCTCCGACGCCATCGCTGCCTTCGCCCGCGACCTCGGGTCGCGCATGGGCGACGTCGTGCTCGTGACGATGTCCGAGTTCGGACGAACGGTGCACGAAAACGGCAACCGCGGCACCGACCACGGCCACGCCAACGTCATGCT
>Ga0157369_10000153_pt1 | contig 97572 bp, 88 predicted proteins | sample C25metaG_FD_113461 | JGI IMG/M metagenome (GOLD analysis project Ga0157369, IMG submission 113461) | Corn rhizosphere microbial communities from Kellogg Biological Station, Michigan, USA - C2-5 metaG | ecosystem: Host-associated > Plants > Roots > Rhizosphere > Soil | place: USA: Michigan... | reverse complement strand
GTTTTGGCGTGAAACATCACAGAACGCGAAGAACAAATTCGACCATCAAATCTGAACTGGAACAAATCCCGGGCGTGGGTCCAAAATCCATAGAAATGCTCTTGACAAAACTGAAATCTGTCAAAAGAATCAAGGAAGCTGATATTGTGACCCTGGAAGAAATACTGGGAAAAGTGAAAGCCAGAGTGGTTTGGGAGTTTTTTAATTCCTGATTTTACTTTACTGCTGCAGGCAGAACTTTTTTGTAACCGTTCCCGTCAAATGCGGTTTGTCTTTCCATGCACTTGTCATTCACGATTATGAAAGTCAAAATATCATCAGAAATTTGATATTTGTACAAACCTTCAACATCGGTTCCGCACGGCGAGTTGCCTTCGATTTTCATTAATTTTAAACCGCCTTGGTCTGTAAAAGAATATTTCATTTTTTCGATTACATTTCCTTGGTATAATAAGTCCAGATTATCTGTTTTAAAATCAAAAATAACTTCAGCGGGTGTAGGAATATTGGCAACGCCTTTCCATTGTGTATTTGCCAAAGGATTTGTTTTTTGCTGAGAGAAATAAAAAAGACTTGCTAATAAAAATATTGCAGATAATGATTTCGTAATAGTTTTCATAATTTTATTTTTTGTATTAAACACATAAACAAGATGATAATTGCCTAATTATCAGCAACTAAAATTACTATTATATTTTGAATATGGATTAATTTATATTAATTATTCAAAAACGAAATCAATAAATTTCCTATTCGGAATTTCATCTGTTAATTATTATCTTTGCAACCTAAATTCTAAACATGAACAAATACATAAAATTTGTAATTGCAGCAATTATTATCGCTTTGGGCGTTTATCTGATGTTCAACCGTAATATTGGCTGGGGCGTAGTTTTGGTAATTCTTTCAGCTATTCCAATTGCACTTTTCTTCAAAAATGAAAATATCTTGTTGGCATTCTGGCAGCTTAGAAAACAAAATATGGAGAAAGCTTCGAAGTTTTTATCTAATATCACTGACTACAAATCTCAGCTTCATAAAAGCCAATACGGTTATTTTCATTATCTACAAGCTTTGACAACGGCTCAGGATAATCCGCTAAAAACGGAAGGACTAATGAAAAAAGCATTGGATTACGGCTTGAATATGAAACACGACAGAGCAATGGCAAAACTGAACCTTGCTGCATCTGCACTTTCTAAAGGAAGAAAATCCGAAGCTCAGAAACTTCTTGAAGAAGCAAAACAATTGGATTCTGCGGGAATGATGACCGATCAAATCAAAATGATAAAAGATCAGATGAAAATGCCGACAATGCAAAAACATATGCATAACCCGAATATGAGAATTAGAGGAAAATTCTAATCTTAATATCTTTAAAAATAAAAAAGGATCGAAACTATTTTCGATCCTTTTTCTTTGTATAATTCTTTAAATTACTCTACAATGAGTTTCTCAGAATATGCCTTATTATCAATCTCGTATTTCAAAATATAAATTCCTTTCGGATATTTGGAAATATTAATCTGAAGTTTTTTATCCGATTTATTATCAATGGTTTGCATTAATTTTCCTGTAGCGTCATATAAAATAACTTTCGAAGGTTTTGCATTTTCCCAAGCTAAGTTCACAACATCTTTTGCAGGAATTGGATAAACACGCACTCCTGTTTTATTAAACGAAGTAACACCCAACATTTTCACTTGTACCGTTGCCTGATAGGGTTGGAAATTCTGTTTTGCAACTGTAATTTTCAAATCCTCTCCATCTACCACATCATTCAAACTGATTGCAACACTCCCGTTTTTACTGTACGCAGATCCAACAAGTTTACCATTGTTTTGGGTAAGAGTAATTGCAGCATCCGACACATTGCAAGTTAATGTAAATTGTTGCGCAGAAGGATCTATCTGAGTTGGATGTTGCACCTCAAATATCTTGGTTGTATCATATCTGAAAACTGTAGTCGGATCACCAAAAAGCACCCAGGTCTGCATCACTTCTATGGCTGTATCAGATTCATTATAATCTTCCAGCATTCCTATCTGTGCATTATAAAACAAACCGCCAATAGTTTCTTTTTTATTATTCGCATACATTTCTGTAAGAATATTTGTCATCTCGTCCTGCGTTTCCATTGGTTCTGCCCAAGCCATCAAAATCGTAGAAGCAGCACTTGCAATAGCTCCGGCTGGAGAATTATTATAGCTTACAGACAATAGATCTTCCGCAAGACAGGTTTTTCCAACAAAAGTTCCGTTGTTACAGGCAACAGAAACTACGAATGGATACATCCCATTATTCTTAAGCTGCTTTACATAAGTTGAAGTGTAATTACCTGTTACCATAAGGTTGAGATCACCGTGTCCTGTGTAATTGAAGAATCCTGTACCTTCATTCATTGCGTTGTTGATCATCGTTGGTGTTGGCTCACCTGAAGCATCGTCACCACCTTGCGAACCCTGATAAAATTCGTGAACCTTTTGATAACCAAAACCCTGCAACTGTGTTCTGATTTTTCTCAAATGGACATAATCTGCCTCACCATCGTCGCCGTAACCATTACCTTCATTCGAACCAATCCCGATCGCATTTTTCATCCAATTTCCGGAGACAGGATTTTTTTCATATTCCAAAATTCTGTCGGTCATTGTTTTAATAGCTGCACTATTTCCTGAAAATCTGCCTACAAAAGCTTCGGGATAATAATCGGTTTCACCGGAAAGTTGTCCATAATAAGAATCGCTCCAAAGTTGCTCTCCGTTGTTGCCATAAGTATGTGAAGGAACATCGCCGGAATCTCCAACCAAAAGAATATAAACCAAATTTGGATGTGTCAGGTAAAAATTTTTGATATAATTTTTGATAGTAACATCTGTTGTTCCTGCTGTTGTCGTGGTTACAACTGTAGTTTTTATTCCTTTTTCCCGTTTCCAGCTTACGAATGATGCCAATTGATTTTCAAAAGACGGCGCTGTAATAATCAGCAATTCCCCGACTTCCGGAACTGGTGTATATTTACTATCAGAAGTATAATTCAGATAATGTTTGGAATAAATATCATTAAAAAAAGTATTGTCGGACTTTTTTACCGCAAGTTCGTTAGTTCCTTTTTTATTATTGAAATCAATAATAACTCTAAGGTTTTTATAAACTCTTAACTTATGCTGAACCGGATTATACTGATAAGGATAAAGTGAAAACGTAATACCTCTTGTATTTCTAAGAATATGAGGCGAACCGAATTTTACTAAACTACCAGGGAAAAATTCGTCTTTTTTATAAGCTTGACCGAATATGTAAGGAATAGTTTCGGGATCAACATTTCTTTTCAGATTTCCTTTTGAAGGGACGACGTCGATACCATTGATGTCTTCATAACCGTCATAGACAATTTTGTAATCGTAATTTCCTTTCTCAGGTAATTGAATAGATTCTGAAAAATAAGGCATTGCAGGCAATCCCTTTTCTGACATCAAAACAGAATATTGCTTGGAAAATGTATGATAATCTTTACCTTCAACAGATTTGAAATTTTTCTCTAATTTATTGATTTCAAAATCTACAGTTGCAGAATTGTTATCAGAATTAGTGAGTTTAAAAGTCTGCGCCGAAAATTGTGTGGACAAAAAAATCAGTGCAAGAGAATTGAGTAGTATTTTTTTCATCTGAATTTATTTTTTTCAAATATATGAAGTTTTATTAATTTCATTAAATAAAAAACAATAAATCAGATTATTAAATACAATATCTACATTTCCCCATTGCTTTCATAGCCATAAAATTTGGGAATCCTCCAATGGTATTTTACAGCCAAAGTTCGTATTGCAACAATTAAAATGATGGTAAATATCTGAACAAATGTGTAAGAAAGATTACTAAATTTTGTCATTAATAAAAATATTCCGCCACCAACGATACAAGCTGTTGCGTAGATTTCTTTTCTAAAAATTAATGGAATTCGGTTGAGTAAGATATCCCGGATGATTCCGCCAAAACATCCTGTAATTGTTCCCAATGTTAAACATATTAATGGATGAAAACCTTCATTAAGCCCTTTCTGAATTCCGATAATTGTAAATAATCCCAACCCGAAACTGTCAAATATAAAAAGTGTAACCTTGAAGTTTTTCTCAATCGATTTGAAGATCATAGAAAATACGCAAGTCGTAAGAATCAAAACAAACGTAAGAAGATCTGTCATCCAAAAAACAGGAACGTCAAGTAGCAAATCCCGAACTGTTCCGCCGCCAACCGAAGTTACAAATGCAATAATCAAAACGCCAAAAGGATCCAGGCGTTTCTGCATCGCTGCAAAACTGCCCGACATGGAGAAGGAAATGGTTCCCAGAATTTCTATGATAAGATTGAATTGTTCGTGCACGTTTTTTATAAATGATGATTGATAAATTATAAATGATGATTTAGATGAAACAATAATCGTTGATAAGACATCAATTATCGATTATCATTTATCATCTATAGTTTTAATTCCACCATTACCGGACAATGATCGGAGTGTTTTACTTCCGGCAAAATTACCGCTCTTGTCATTTTGTCTTTCAAAGGTTCGGAGACGAAGTTGTAATCCAAACGCCAGCCTTTGTTCCTTGCTCGTGAACCTGCTCTGTAACTCCACCAACTATACTGATCTGGCTGATCATTAAAATATCTGAAACTATCTGTCAAACTATTTTCTCTCATAAAATTGGTCATCCATTCCCGTTCCATTGGAAGAAATCCGGAAGTATTTGCCAAACCAATAGGATTATGAATATCGATCGCCTCGTGACAAATGTTGAAATCGCCACTGATAATGAGATTAGGAATAGTTTTTCTGAGTTCTTTGATGTATTCTAAAAAGTCGAAGCAGAATTGCATTTTGAATTCCAGTCTATCGATATTGGAAGCGGATGGAACGTAAACTGAAATCACTGAAAAGCCGTCGAAATCTGCGCGGATGATTCTGCCTTCGTTGTCATAGCTTTCGATTCCGCAGCCGGATTCTACATGGTTTGGTTTTACTTTGGAAGCGATTCCAACACCGCTGTAACCTTTCTTAACCGCCGAATGCCAATAGCTGTGATAACCGGCTTTTTCCAGACTTTCTATATCTATCTGGTCATTTCCTGCTTTGCTTTCCTGAATACAGATGACATCCGGACTTGCGACATTGAGCCAGCCAAGAAAGTCTTTTGTAAATGCAGCGCGAATGCCGTTGACGTTGTAGGAAATGATTTTCATTGTTTATGAATTGGAATAAATTAAATAAATAATAATGACTGTGAAAATTGCTGCCAAAAATACTACTTTCCATTTACCTGAATTCTTTTCCTCAATAAAAAGTGTGTTTTTCTGACTTTGAAATTGTGTGGGATTTTCCAGATATTCTTTTTCATAAGCAATAAGTTCCGGTTTGTTTCCCATTACTTTTTTGACTTCTGCCCAATCCGGATCGGAAGGGAAAACGATTTTTTCCGGTTGATTGTTCAACTTTAATTTTACCGTCAGCTGTCCATTTTTGTTGAGCATTTTAACTGAAACATTGCTGTTGCTTGAAGAATTATCTTCGGTAAAATGTGTTTCTTTACTTTGGATAGCTTCTACCAAATCTTTGGAATTTTTCAGACCTAAACCTGTTTTATCAAATACCAATTTTATGGCATTTATTTTTTCATCTTTTCGAAGTAATTCTTCTATTTCCTTTCTGTCAAGATTGTGTTCTTGCAATAGTGTGTCAATATCTTTCATAACTTATTTTGATTTGATATTTATAAATTAAGTTCGGATTCGGTTTGATGCTTCAGGAAATATTTTCTTTGAATATGTATCTTAGAGTTCAAAGTTCGGAATTTTGAACTGAATCGTCAAAAGAAATACGAAACCTCAATCTAGCCCCGATTGCAACGGCATCCTTTTTTGCTTTTTGTAATAATTTTGGTTTGGATGATAAAACTTCTGAAAGCAAAAAAGATATAGTGGAAAGCGGGTTGAAATAGTGAAAGGAATGACCAAATGTCTTGCTCCTAAAAATAAAAAGGCGGAAAAAGCATTCGCCTTTTCCGCCCCGGTAAACCCAAATCAAATAAACTATGAAAAAACTATTTGGGTTCTAATATGCTTATCGGGATGATGACCTCCTCGAGGGAAATCCCACCGTGCTGATAAGTGTCTTTGTAATAATTCACAAAGTGATTATAGTTTTTTGGGTATGCCAGGAAAATATTATTCTTTGCAAATATATATTTTGAACTCAGATTTCCCTTTGGTAGAAAGAGTTTGCCTGGGTCATTGACCGCCCAAACATCTTTGTCCTCATAAGTTAAACTTCGTCCGGTTTTGTATCTTATGTTGGTAGACGTTTCTCTGTCGCCAACTACCTTACTAGGTTTTTTAACATAAATTGTGCCGTGATCTGTTGTAATGACCAATTTGAACCCACTTTCTGCAGCTGCCTTGATAATTTTAAGTAAAGATGAATTTTCAAACCAGTTGTAAGTCAAAGATCTGAACGTTTTATCATCTCTAATCAATTGATTTACAATATTATTATCGGTTTTTGCGTGAGACAGAATATCTATAAAATTGTAAACGATTACTAATAAATCATTATTCTTATGCTGATTGAAATCTTCTAAAATTTTTCTTTCGAAATCTGAATTCAGGATTTTCAGATATTTCATTGATTTGCCTGACAATCCCAAACGTTTCATCTGGTCTTCCAGGAAGTCTCTTTCGAACTCGTTTTTGTTGCCTTCTTCGTTATCATTGAACCAGTTGTTCGGGAATCTTTTTTCGATTTCTGATGGCATTAATCCTGCGAAAAATGAATTACGTGCATATTGTGTCGCCGTTGGTAAAATACTGAAATAGTAATCCTCGGAGGTTTTGTTGTAGAACTTTGTAAAGAGAGGCTCTATCACTTTCCACTGGTCGTATCTCAAATTATCGACCATTAGAAGAAGTACTTTTTCTTTCTCCAGTTCCGGTTTCACTTTGTCTTTGAAAAGCGTGTGGCTCATCATCGGTTTATCGTTTCCGTGAAGCCATTCTTCGTAGTTATTCTCAATAAATTTCGAAAACTGTATGTTGGCTTCTTCTTTCTGATTTTGAAGCAGATCCGCAAACTCATTGTCAGAAACCTTATCGAATTTCACTTCCCAATTCAGGATTTTCTTGTAATATTCTGCCCAATCCTGATAGGTTCTGAGGTAAGACAATTCCATACTCAGGTTTCTGAATTCCTGCTGATAATCTACGATTGTTTTTTGTTCAACGAGAGATTCGCTTTGCAATATTTTTTTAAGTGACAAAAGAACTTGATTTGGATTTACCGGTTTCAGGATATAATCCTCAATTTGTGAACCAATCGCTTGTTCCATTATGCTTTCTTCTTCACTTTTGGTAACCATCACGATCTTGATGGCATTATCTTTTTCTTTGATCATCGGAATAGCTTCCAGACCAGAAATTCCCGGCATATTTTCGTCAAGAAGTGTCAGCACGAATCTTTCTTTTTCTATCAATTCCAAAGCCTCATTTACGTTATTCACCGGGGTTACGCTGTAACCTTTGTTTTCCAAAAAGACAATATGAGGTTTGAGAAGATCTACTTCATCATCGATCCATAAAATTTTTCCTGACATATATTTTTATTTAAGTTTAAAGCATCAAAAGTATGACCAAAATATCACAATAATATTTAAATAACAGAAGATGGGCGTTAAATATTAGTTAAAGGAAAAATAAAAAAACTTTGCCGTTGCCAGCAAAGTTTTGTTTTTTTTAATTGGAAAAGCTCATCAGCTCTTTTTTCTGAGCGTTGTAGAGATGAAACTCCAACATTTTGAAAGAATCTCTCGGAATGATTGTTACCCATTTTTTGTATTTGAGGAACCATTTGTTTTGGATGCTTGCCAAACCTTTGGTCAGATAAGCTTCTACAAATGGATGCACGTGAAGGAAAAGCTTTCCTTTTTCAGTCTGCATAAGGGTTTTGATGGAATCTTCCATCTTTTCGATAATCACGATTGGAGCGATAATCTCGCCATCCTTATTCGGATTTTCTTCGTTGGTTTCAATACTTTTTTCTGCGCGGACACGCTGTCTTGTCATCTGGATCAGACCAAACTTCGAAGGTGGGAGGATCTTGTGTCTTGCTTTGTCGCGCTTCATTTCGTCACGGAAATGCTCGTACAGTTCTTTTCTATGTTCCGCATCTACCATATCAATAAAATCTACAACAATGATTCCGCCCATATCACGAAGACGAAGTTGTCTTGCAATTTCTGTGGCCGCCATTTTATTGACCGTCAAAGCGTGCATTTTATTCGTAGAAGATGAAGAAATATTATTTCCGGAATTCACATCCACAACGTGAAGTGCTTCTGTATGCTCGATTACGAGATAAGCTCCTTTTGAAGCCGGAATATTAACGTGTTTTCCGAAACTCTGCTTCAATTGTTTTTCAACATTGTAATATTCCAAAAGTGGAATATGAGAATCATAAAACTGAACGATATTTTTACGTTCCGGCGCAATAACTTCGATGTAAGCTTTCATATCCTCCACCATTTTTTCGTCATCGCAAATGATGCTTACGAAATCCTGGTTGAAGTTGTCCCTAAGAATAGAAGAAGCTTTGTCCTCCTCACTTAATATCTTACTCGGAACTTTATTTTTCTGAATATTCTTGAAAGTCGTTTCCCACTTTTTCACAAGCTGATTCATATCATTATGAAGCTCAGCCACTTTTTTACCTTCTGCTACAGTTCTGATAATCACACCAAAACCTTCCGGACGAATACTTTCGATCAAAGTTTTCAGACGTTCTTTTTCAGCACCGTCGCTCACTTTTTTGGAAATCGAAATTTTATTATCAAAAGGAATCAAGACCAGAAATCTTCCCGTAAGAGAAATTTGCGTAGAAATACGCGGTCCTTTGGTAGAAATCGGTTCTTTTGTGATTTGAAGTAATACAACATCTCCAGCAGCCAAAACTTTGTCCACCGTTCCCATCTTGTCGATGTCTTTGGCGTGCTCAGCATTTTTAAGACTTGGCGTCTGCTGTTTTTTGGAAATTGTATTTTTCAGAAATTTCTGGTAAGAGAGAAATTGAGGTCCAAGATCCTGATAATGAAGGAATGCATCTTTGTCTGTCCCAATGCTTACGAAAGCTGCATTTAAGTTTGGAGCAAGTTTTTTTATTTTCCCCAAAAAAAGGTCACCAACTACAAAATCGGATTTGGTTTTCTGCTCGTGAAGTTCAAAAAGGCGTCCATCTTCCAACAATGCGATCTTTGAAGCGTCTTCCTCATTGGAAATTATCAGTTCTTTCTTCATAACTTCATAAACTGGTTTTTTACTAAGATTAGGTTGTAAATATAAAACAAAAATATAGTTGGCAATAGAACCAACTATATTTATATGTGTAAGACGTTAAAATAATAAATTATTTCTTCTTGTGTCTGTTTGCTCTTCTTCTTTTCTTTCTTTTGTGAGTTGCAACCTTATGTCTCTTTCTTTTTTTTCCGCTTGGCATAATTTATATTTTTATACGTTTATATTCTATTGATTATTTAACTGCAACTTTAGTTTTAACTTTCTCTACAAAAGTTTTTGAAGGTTTGAAAGCCGGAATATTGTGAGCTGGGATTTCAATTGCTGTGTTCTTAGAAATGTTTCTTCCTGTCTTAGCTGCTCTTGTTTTGATGATGAATGAACCAAAGCCTCTTAAGTAAACATTGTCTCCATTATACATAGAGGTTCTGATTTCCTGCATGAATGCTTCTATAACTTTCTGTGTATCATTCTTTTCTACTCCCAGCTTGTTCGAGATGGTATTTACCAATTCTGCCTTTGTCATTTTATAATTTTCTTTATATTTTTGGTGTGCAAATATAAGATATATTTTTGAAAACAAACAAACAAAATGCTGATTTTCTTCACATTGGGAAAAAGCTAATAAAGTGGTATGATACTAATGCCAGACAACTTCCCTGGAGAGAAAACCAGCATCCTTATAATATATGGATCTGTGAAATTCTTTTGCAGCAAACACAGGTAAAACAAGGTCTTGGACATTACCTCAGATTCATCGAGAGATTCCCGGATGTTGGGCAACTTCACAACGCTTCGGAGGATGAAGTTTTGCTGTACTGGAAAGGTTTAGGCTATTATTCCAGAGCCATTAATCTTCATAAAGCTGCGCATCAAATCGTTGAAGAATTTGATGGGAAATTCCCAAATCATTATAACGATATTCTGAAACTTAAAGGCGTAGGAAAATATACTGCTGCTGCAGTGGCGAGTATCTGTTTTGATGAAAAGATTCCCGCAATTGATGGTAATTTCTACCGGGTTTTATCGCGGATTTTTGCGGATGACTTTGATATGTCGAGTTCTAAAGCATTTCAATATTTTACTGATTTGGCTTTATTGATAATGCCGGAAGACAAGCCCGGGGATTTTAATCAGGCAATTATGGATATTGGTTCGGAGATATGTAAACCAAAAAATCCACTTTGTGGAGAATGTCCTGTGAATGATGATTGCATCGCTTACCAAACCGGAAGAATCCCGGAGTTTCCAGTAAAAACTAAGAAGACAAAAGTTACGGATCTGAGCTTAAAATATTACTTCATCAAATTTCAAAACCAGTTTCTCATCAAGCAAAGAGGCAATGATTTTATCTGGAAGAAATTGTATGAATTTCCAACTTCGGTTCCGGCAGAATGGGAAGAATTAATTATCAATTCCAAGATCATCAATCATAAATTGACGCATAAAAATATGACCATCGAAGTCAACACGATTGAATTGGAATCAAAAAAAACGTTGGAAAAATTTGCCTCTGATAATGATTTTTTAATCGTCGATGAAAAATTGGCGGATGAAAAATCCTTCCCAAAACCTTTGGAAACTTTTTACAAGAAAAAGGATGTTTCAGAAATCGGAAAATTGCCATTTTAATGTTTTCTGAAATATTGCCTGAACTTCATTATATTTGCAGAGAATTTGGTTTCGAATATTTCGAATTAAATGGGAATGAAGTGTAAACCTTCAACTGTCCCCGCAACTGTAAATCGCAAAAAAGAGATTTTGTAATCTTTGCCATTGTTCTGAAAAAGGATGAGAAGGCGCAAAATCAGCGAAAGTCAGGAGACCTGCCAGAATAAATTTAATCAATGCTTTCGGAGGAAAGGCAGGTCATTATGAAACGTATTTTTACATTTTTTTCTCTTGCTGTTTTGCATCAATTTTCCGCTCAGGAATCTTTGATAGATACTGTATTTATTGATAACCAATTCAATAAGGTGGGGAAAACAGCAAAGATTACACGTTTGAATTCTGTCGACATTCTGCAAAATTCTACTTCTTTGTCAGATCTTCTTAGATTTCAAAGTAATATTTATATCAAGGAAAATGGTCGTGGCGCAACTTCTTCTCCATCTTTCCGCGGAACTGGCGCACAGAGAACGGCTTTTGTATGGAATGGAATCAACATAAATTCTATCTTTCTAGGTCAAGGCGACATCAATAATCTGAATCTTCTGAGCTATGAAAATGTAGGAATTAAATTTGGTGGCGGAAGTGTAATCTACGGAAGCGGCGCAATTGGCGGATCGATTCACCTTAATAATACTTTGGATTTTGATAAAGGATTTCATGGAACAATATTTTCGGAATATGGTTCTTTTGGAACGCTTAATTCTTTCATTAAAACCAAATATAGCAATGAGAAACTGAGCTTTAGTTTTTCTGCAAACCATTCTAAAAGTGATAATGATTATGAAGTTTCTGAGAAGAAATTCATCAACAGAAATGGAGAATATCAGAACACTGGTTTTAATTTCGGATTAGCTTATAAAATAGATCCAAATAATGAGTTTTATATTCAAAGCCAGCATTACGACAGCGATCAGCACTACCCTATTTTCGATGAAAATCAAACCAAAACCAAATATCAGGTTCAGACTTTACGAAGTTTGGCTGGTTGGAAACTGAATTCGGTGAAAATAAAAAACGATCTGAAACTGGTTTATCTGGAAGACAATTTCCAGTATTTTGGAGATATTAACAAAGCAAAATCCAGCGGCGGAATCGGGAAACAATATATTGTAAGAAATGACCTCGACTTTTTCGTTTCGAAGCAGTCTTCCTTTAATTTAATTTCCGAATATCAATACAATCGGGGCGAAGGCTACCAGTCAGGAATCCAGAATCCGAAAAGAAATGAAGCCAATCTCTCATTACTTTACAGAAATGGAAATCTTGCAAAATTCTATTGGGAAGTGGGCGCAAAATATGACTTTGTAGAAGGTTATGAAAGTCCGTTTTTGTTCTCAGCAAGTGGAAAATACAAAGTAAACAATTGGTATCAGACTTCGATTAATATTTCAAGAAACTTCAAAGCGCCCACTTTCAATGATCTGTTTTGGCAGCCTGGCGGCAATCCTGATTTGAAAGCAGAAACCTCCTACCAGGCAGAGATGTCGCATTATTTCAGCTACAAAAATCTTAAATTGGAAATCACACCTTATTATATCAAAATGCAGGATATGATACAGTGGGCTCCCGTAACATCTATCATCTGGTCGCCAAAAAATGTGCGAGATGTGAATTTTTATGGCTTGGAAACCGAATTATCTTTTAATAAAAACTGGACAAATCATCAATTAAAATCCCAAATCAGTTATTCTTACACGAGAGCTGTGGATCAGGAAACCAAGAAACAGTTGAGTTATGTTCCGTTCAATCAGATTAATTTCAAAACAAATTATCAATACAAAATCGTTGGCTTATTCGTTCAGGCTTTGTACAATAGCAAAATCTACACGGACAGCAGCGAGACTCATTTTATAGAAGATTATTTAATTTTGAATGCAGGAATCACTATTAATCCAATTAAAAATATACAGCTTGGATTCAAAGTCAATAATATAACGGATGAGATCTACGAAACGGTAAATTATTACTTTATGCCAAAGCGGAATTATGCTGTCAGCCTGAACTTAAATTTTTAAATAAATATATTATGAAAATCAACAAATTTTTAACCTGCCTTTTTGCTTCAGTTCTATTGGTGATTGCATCTTGTAAAGATGATGATGTTTACAACAACCAGGAAACTTCTTACAGCGGGATTCTTGTAAGTAATGAAGGTAATTTCACTACGCCAAGTGGAAGTATTTCCTTTATTCCTTATGATATTTCCACCATTGAGAATGACATCTACAAAAAGGTAAACAATGCATATGTCGGAGATGTTGTGAATAACATTGGATTCTCTGGAGACCAGGCTTATATCGTTGTAAATAACTCCAACAAAATAGAAGTGGTCAACCGTTTCAGATTTACTAAAACAGCAACTATTACTGATAATATAAAACAGCCTCGTTTCATCGCATTTGCAAACAATTATTTTTATGTAACAAACAGCGCTTACCAAGGAGAGCAATATGTATCAGTTTATAATATTTCTAACAATACTTTCGTGAAAAAAATCCCTTTTACAGATACTGTAGAAAGGATTGTATCAGCAGGTAACAAAGTTTTTGTTCAAAATGCTTCTTTCGGATTTGGAAATACAATCAGCGTCATAAATAGTTCAAATGTTGTAGAAAAAACCATCACAATACCACACGGGCAGATTACCAAAACCGTATCTGTTGACGACGTTGTTTATACATTAACAAATGACTTTACAGATACTTATTTGTATCAAATTAATGCTGCAGGAACAATTATCAAGGAAACCAAATATGCAGGCATTGGAAATGGAGAAAACTTAAGCGTTGAAAACAATAAAGTCGTTTTTAATTCCAAAGGTAATGTTTACGTAACCAATGTAGCTAGCACTGCAACGCCAGCTCCTGCATTTACAATTTCGCCATTCGAAGATTATAAAACAATCTATGCTTTAGAAGTTTTGAACGGGAAAATCTTCATCTCAGATGTTAAAGATTATGAACTGGATTCAAAAATCTCAGTTTACTCACTTACAGGAAGCCTTGAGAAAACATTCTCAGCAGGTAAAATTACAGGTGGTTTTTATAAAAATTAATTTTTCATCCTTCGCATTTTTGAGTCCTTTCAATATTTTTTGAAAAGGCTCATTTTTTTTATGAAATGATACAAATCATTTCATAAATTTTAAGCATAATTTTTGTTTAGTCTCAAGCAAAATAAAAATCTTAATTTTATAAAAAAATTCGCAATGAGGGAAAAGATTGTCATCATCGGAGGTGGTTTCGCAGGTTTACAGCTTGCAAGGAATCTTAATAATCAAGGAAAATATAAAGTCATGGTTATCGATAAGATGAATCATCATATGTTCCAGCCTTTGTTCTATCAGGTTGCAACAGGAAGAATCGAACCTTCTAATATCTCTTTCCCATTCAGGAAAATTTTTCAGAAATCAAAAAACATTCAGTTCCGGATGACTGAAATTAAAAAAATAATCCCTTCAGAAAATAAAGTGATTGGCGAAGATGGTGTTTTCACTTATGACAAATTAGTAATTGCAACGGGCTGTAAAACCAATTTCTTCGGAAATCAAAAGATGCAGGAACTGGCTCTGGGAATGAAAAACACACAGGAAGCCATCACCATCAGAAATCACATTTTGATGACTTTCGAAAAGATGATTATCGAAAGAAAAGCCAGCGATGACGGAAACTGGAATCTCGTGATTGTAGGAAGCGGACCAACCGGCGTTGAGCTTGCAGGCGCATTTTCTGAAATGAAATCCCACATCCTGCCGAGAGATTATCCAAGAATGAATTTCTCCGATCTTAATATTATATTGATAAGTTCCGGCGATGCTCCTTTGGAGGCGATGAGTCAGGAATCTCAGGAAGCTGCAGAAGAATATTTGAAACAATTAGGTGTCAATTTCCTCAAAAACGAACGTGTAACAGATTACGACGGCGAAATTATTCACATGGCGAGCGGCAATTCTATCCCAACCAATAATGTGATCTGGGCAGCCGGAGTTACCGGAAATATCATTGATGACTTTAACAAAGAAAATCTGGTAAGAAACCGGTACGTTGTTGACAGATACAATAAGGTAAAAGGTTTTGACAACATTTTTGCCATCGGCGATATCGCTTACATGGAAACACCGAAATATCCTCAGGCTCATCCACAATTGGCAAATGTTGCTATTAATCAAGGGAAAAATCTGGCTCGGAATTTCAAAAAAGACTCTGAAAAAGACTGGTCAGAGTATGAATATATCGACCGCGGATCTATGGCAACCATTGGAAAACACAGAGCAGTCGTTGACCTTCCGAAATTTAAATTTCAGGGATTTCTTGCTTGGTATTTCTGGATGTTCTTACATTTGATGCTGATTCTGAGCGTCAGAAACAAGATTGCAATTTTCTTCAACTGGATGTGGAGTTACATCAACAAAGATTCTTCATTAAGGCTGATCATTGCACCATCGCGAAAAAACGCTACAGAACAATAACTATAAATGATAAGTGATGATTGATGAATGATCATTTATCGATTATCATTCATCAATTATAAAATATGCGAATAGACATTATAAGTGTACTTCCCGAACTGATGGAAAGCCCGTTCCAAACATCCATCCTGAAAAGAGCAATGGAAAAAGGACTGGCAGAAGTACATTTTCACAATATACGAGACTGGAGTATCAATAAACACCGTCAAATAGATGATGAGCCTTACGGCGGCGGTGCAGGAATGATCATGATGGTAGAACCTTTGGACAAATGCATCTCTGAACTGAAATCCCAAAGAGATTACGACGAAATCATTTACTTAACACCGGACGGCGAAACTTTGAATCAAAGAATAGCGAATACTTTATCAATAAAGAAGAATCTTATTTTCCTTTGCGGCCATTACAAAGGCATCGATCAGCGAGTTCGTGACCTTCACATCACAAAGGAAATTTCCATCGGCGATTATGTTTTGACTGGCGGAGAATTGGCTGCCTGCGTTTTGGCAGATTCCGTGATCCGACTTTTGCCCGGCGTTTTGAATGACGAACAAAGTGCATTGACAGACAGTTTCCAGGACAATCTTCTTTCGCCTCCGATCTACACAAGACCGGAAACTTATAAAGGTTTATCTGTCCCTAAAATATTATTAAGCGGTAATTTCGGGGCTATTGAAGATTGGCTGCACGATGAAGCCGTGAGAATTACGAAAGAAAGACGACCGGATCTTTTGGAATAGTTTGTGATTTCCATATTTGAAATATATCCTTTCTAATTATTTTAGAGAGGTTTTTTATTTATTTTATTAATTATTATCTTTATTCAAAATTGGATTTATGCAGAAGACGGTTTACGATAAAAGTGAGTTGCGCAATTTTGTGAATGAAAGTATTTCGGGGAAAGTGAAAACACTTGAGTTTTACCTTAACTTTTCTTTGGAAGCCAGTCGGGATATCAAAAAAACTTCAAAATATGATTCCATAAGAGAAGAGATTCAGGAAGAGATTTATCTTTTGGACAAGCAAATGGTTTCGCTTAAAAATATGCAAAGAGAAATGCGAAAAGTCCTGAACTCAGTTTCTGACAAAGTGAAGCTCGGTTCATTGGTCATTACAAATAAAGCTCGTTTTTACATTTCGGTTTCTTTGGGAGAGTTTTTCTTCGAAGGTGACCGCTTCTACGCCATCTCGCCAGAAAGTCCAATGGCACAGACAATGATGGGAATGAAGCCCGGCGATTCCTTTGTCCTGAATAAAATAGGGCAGGAAATTGTGGAGGTATTTTAGGGATGGAAGTCCGAAGATGGATGTTGGGAGTTTTCCTATTTGAATCTTTTTACTTTATTGACTTCGTCGAATCTTCGATTTCTTGTTTCTTGCCACTTTTATCTTTTGCCCTGATTCTTGTATCTTTGGGTTATGGAAAACGCTAAAATTTTAAAAAATATCATAGAAGAGCGCAGAAGCATCTTCCCAAAAGATTACACCGATAAAGAAATCCCACAACATATTCTTGACGAAATCCTAAGCAACGCCATTCTGGCTCCCAATCACAAGCGTACGAAGCCTTGGCGTTTCAAAACCTTTAAAGGCGAGGAAAAACAGAAACTTGGATCGGAACTTCAAACTATTTATAAAAATTCGACAGCAGAAACTCAGTTTCTTCAGAAGAAATATGATGATATTGGATTCAAAATCTCAAAAGCGAACGTTGTTGTCTCCATAGTTGTCAACTTCAGTGGATTGGTTCCGGACTGGGAGGAAATTGCAGCCGTTTCTATGGCCGTTCAGAATATGTATTTGACTTGTACAGCAAAAAATATCGGTTGCTATTGGAGTTCTCCAAAAATCGTTGAGAAATTAACAGATTCATTGACTATTGAAGAAAACCAACAATGTTTAGGCTTGTTTTATATGGGAAGTTTGGATTAATTTTAATTGATTTAAAACTTCAAAATGCAAAAAATTTCAATATTTTGGTTTCGCCGTGACCTTCGACTTGAAGACAACAAAGGTTTGTCTGAAGCTTTGAAGTCTGGCGAAAAAGTCATTCCGATTTTTATTTTTGATAAAGAAATCCTCGATCAGCTCGAAGATAAATACGACCGACGGGTAGATTACATTCATCAGGCTTTAGAAAAAATTAATTCTGAATTGAAAGAATGGGGAAGTAATCTTCTCACTTTCTATGGAAAACCTTTGGAAATTTTTAAGCAATTGCAGAAAGAATATGATGTAAAATCCGTCTATTGCAATCGTGATTACGAACCTTCAGCTATTAAAAGAGATGCGGAAGTAGAAGAATTTCTCAATTCAGAAAACATTGAGTTTCTCGATTTTAAAGATCAAGTCATATTTGAAAAGAATGAAGTTGCAAAAGATAATGGCGAACCTTATACAGTTTACACACCTTTCTCCAACAAATGGAAAAAACTTTTGACCGAAAATGATTACACTTCAACTAAAATCAATAAAGACCAATTTCTGAAATTGCCTTCAAAAAAAATATTGAGCTTAAAAGAAATCGGATTTGAGAAGACAGATTTTGACTTTGAAGGACCCGCTTTGGAGTCAAAAATCATTGATGACTATGACAAAAAGCGAGATTTCCCGGCTTTGGATGCGACAACACATCTTGGAATTGCATTGAGGTTTGGAACAATTTCAATCAGAAAATGCGTGAAATTCGCTTTAAATCATAACGAAACCTGGCTGAATGAACTCATCTGGAGAGAATTCTTTATGCAAATCCTTTTTCATTTTCCGAAAGTCGTGAATTATTGTTTCAAAGAGAAATATGAAAATATCCCGTGGCGAAACGATGAGAAAGAATTTGAAAAATGGTGCAACGGCAAAACCGGTTATCCGATTGTAGATGCAGGAATACTACAGCTGAACCAAACCGGAAGGATGCACAACAGAATCCGAATGGTGGTGGCAAGTTTTCTCACAAAACATCTCTTAATAGATTGGCGCTGGGGCGAAGCTTATTTTGCTAAGAAATTATTGGATTATGACCTTTCCGCCAACAACGGAAACTGGCAATGGGCAGCAGGTTGCGGCTGCGATGCGGCACCGTATTTCCGGGTTTTCAACCCGGATGAGCAGACGAAAAAGTTTGATAAAGATCTGAAATACATCCGAAAATGGAATCCTGATTTTGAAAATGATATTTTTGAGAACAGAATTGTGGAGCATAAATTTGCAAGGGAAAGGGCTTTGGAGACTTATAAGAAAGCGTTGATCTAATTATTTTTAATCACAAAAGTTTTTACAATTAAAGATTTGAGAATTTCTCGCAGATTATTTTAATTTACAGACTTTTTTTAGTTGAGATTCCTACGGAATGACAAATGTTGTGGTTAGATACTTATATTAATTGCGATGATTAATGCCTTAGCCCTGATTGCAGTGGAAATCCCGCAGCAAGCGTTGGGAAAGCAAGGCGCGAGGAATTGCAACGGAAAGCAGGTTCCCGGCTCCTGAAAAACTTTGAATCACAAACTTTGAACTTTCAACTTTTTTTGTATCTTTGCACACTTAATATTTAACCGGGACGTGTTCCCAAAATTTTAAAATTATATGTCAGTAAAAATCAGATTACAAAGACACGGATCTAAAGGGAAACCTTTTTTCCACATCGTGGTTGCAGATTCTAGAGCTAGAAGAGATGGTAGATTTATCGAAAAACTAGGAATCTATAACCCAATTACTAACCCTGCTACAATTGAATTGAACGTAGATTCTGCTGTACAATGGTTGAACAACGGTGCACAGCCAACTGACACTGCAAGAGCTATCCTTTCTTACAAAGGTGCTTTGTACAAAAAACACCTTCAAGGTGGTGTTGCTAAAGGTGCTTTCGACGAAGCTGAAGCTGAGAAGAGATTCACTGCTTGGGTTGATGCCAAAGATGCTAAAGTACAAGGTAAAGTAGAAGGTTTATCTACAGCAAAATCTGACGCTAAAAAAGCGGCTTTGGAAGCTGAAGCTAAAGTAAACCAGGCAAGAGTTGACGCTGCTCAAAAAGTTTTGGATGATGCAAAAGCTGAAGAGGCTGCAAAAGTTGCTGAAGCTAAAGCTGCTGAAGAAGCTGCAAACGCACCTGCTGAAGTAGAAGCAACTGAAGAAACAGTAGCTGAAACAACTGAAGAGACTCCTGCTGCTGAAACAGAAGGAACTGAAGAAACTCAGGCTTAATTCTTTAACAAAAGATACAATCTCAAAGACACGATAATATCGTGTCTTTGTTGTTTAATAAAATTTACCACCGGAACTCATGAGAAAAGAAGACTGCTATTTTTTAGGAACCATTACCAGAACGCACGGCCTGCAAGGCAACGTCATCCTAAAACTGGACACAGACCAACCTGAAATGTATGATAAACTGACATCGATATTTTTGGAAATCAATGGATTGCTTGTTCCATTTTTTGTTGAAAAGCAGCAGTGGCAGAGAGGTGATACCAAAATCATTACTTTCAAAAATTCTTCCGAAGCTTTGGTAAACCAATCCATCGGAAAAGGCGTTTATCTTCCGCTTTCTACGCTTCCTGCTTTGACGGGAAAAAAATTCTACTATCACGAAGTTGTCGGTTACGAAATCCGTGAAGAGGATGGAAAATCTTGCGGAAATATCGTTTCCATTAATGATATGACGGCTCAAAACTATTTCATCTTAGACCTTGCCGGAAAAGAAATCATCATTCCGCTTATCAAAGATTGGATACTGGAGGTGAATCGTGAAGAGAAATTCATCAAAATGTTTTTGCCGGAAGGTTTGATGGATGTTTTCCTGATTCCTTCGAAAAAGGATGAGTAGAAATCACTCGTTCAAAACGGAAGGTAACAGATATTCCTGAACAATTTTATCGGCTTGTGAATGTGAATAAGGTTTATTGTAAGCTTTTGCTGTAATTACAATTACGACCGGAATGTCTTTGAAAATAATGATTTTATTTCCGCCGTTTCCGCTTGACTGGTAAGATTCATAACTTTTGTTTCCGACTTTGTAAACTTTTCTCCAAAACAAATAACCGTAACCTTCTGATTCTTTGTTATCAGCAAAATAATTGGTGAAAGATTTCTGAATCCAGGTTTTGTCTAAAATTCTTTTCCCGTTCCAAATTCCATCGTTTTTATAAAGCTGTCCGAATTTGGCAAAATCCAAAGCTTTCATTCGCAATCCGCCTGCTAAAGATGGTTTTTGCTGAGGCGTGAATTGCCATTTGTAATTCTTGATTCCAAGCGGTTGGAATAGTTTTTTATCCGCATATTTTTCTAAACCATTCGGAACAGATTTGTCCAGAATATTTCCGGTCACGACAACTCCGGCTGTGAAATAATTCCAGTTTTTCCCGATTTTATTCTCAGTCATTGGCAAATCCAAAGTGAACTTGACCCAATTATCCGTCGGGTACATATTTTCTTCATTTCCCGAAGAATCAGAATCTTCATCGTTTCCATCAAAAGCAGAACTCATTGTCAACAGACTTTTGATTGTGACACTGTCTTTTTTTGAAGAATAATTTTTGAATTGTTTCAAATCATAAAAATTACTCAGACTTTGATTTTCATTTTTGATATAACCTTCCTTGATTGCGATTCCCATCAAAGCCGAAGAAAAGGATTTCCCGACTGAACGTGTGTCATTCAAGCTATCTCTTTCGTAACCGTTGAAATATTCTTCAAGTAATAATTTATCATTTTTAATCACAACAATTCCAGTAATTTCTCTGAATCTGTTTTCAGCAATCTTTTGGTTCAAAAGTCGAACTTTTTCCGGATTAAATTTTTCATCAGAAACTTTCCACCCGCTGTTTGGTTTGATTTTTTGAATAGCAAGTTCTTCTTCGGAAACATTCTTTGTTGGAACAATTAAGTTGATTTCTCCTGATGCAATCACGTTTCCAACTTTCAAAGCTGGATTTTTTAAATAAGGTTTGATTTCGATTTTCAAAATATGATTTCCTGTTTCCAAAGCATCCATTCCGCCATTGGCAAAATAAAACCGCATCCAAAGATATCGTCCCCAGGAATCTTCATTTTTTTTACTAAGAAATGGAATTCCGAAAGTTGTTTTGATTTTTTTATCATCTGTTTTTCCGGCTCCTGAATTTAGATTTTCGGTATAAATTAATTTTCCATCAACATAGAAACTGAATTGGTAATTTCCCTTTTTAATAAATTCATCAGCTGTTAAATTGGAGTCGAGCTGATGAAGATAATTAACCAAAGAATTATCCAGAAAAACACGAATACTAAAGTCTTTATCTTCCTGAAAAGTCATTGTTTTGAGAAAATCGGATTCTTTCAGATTTTCAAATGGAATCATTTTATCAAGAAAAACGATTTTGTTCAAATTACTTTTCTGAACTGGATTTTCGATTTTTTCCGGCTCAATAATATTTTTGGTTTGGCTTAATGAAAAACCGAAAACGAAAATCAGGACAAATAAAAAAATTGATTTCATTGTAAATTTTATCTGACAAAAGTAGAACATCAATCTTGGAAAAAATAGAATGAAATTAACATTACGACTATTTCAGCAAGTTTTTATATTTCAAAGGCGTAATTCCAATGTTTTCTTTGAAACAACGGTTGAAATGACTTTGGTCTGCAAATCCACATTCCAAAGCAACATCGGAAAGCGAATCATTTTGATTGAGAAGAATCAATGATTTTTCAACTTTCAGTTTTCTGATATATTCTCCCAAATTACATTGAAAATATTTCTGAAAATCTCTGCTCAAATGCATCGGATGAATGTTGAGTGTTTTTGAAAGTTCTGTCAGGTTCAATTTTTCCGTAAAACTTTCGTGGAGAATTTCATCAATTTGATTCACCCAAATTGGTTTTTTTTCAGAAGAACCTTTTTGATTGGATAATTGACTGAAAAGATTGAGCAAAATCTGACTAATACTAACTTCAAAAGAAGTATCATTCAATTTCGATTCTGTGAAAATCTGGTAAATCAATAATTTGAGAGAAGGATTTTTGATGTTGAAACTTCCTTCAACATTTTCTTTCGAAATCTGGAATTTCTCAAACCACTCTTCTGTAATTTCAAGATGAAAACCACGAGTAAAAATATCTGGTTTTGTGTTGTAGTGCGCATCTTCCCAATGGTGATAAAGCAAAGTTCCGGCGGAACAATCGTAGATTTCTTTCTTGTTCCCTTCCTGCATATTTCCCTGAAGCAGAAATGTGAAATACGGATTCTCGTGATAATGCCAATCGACGAAAGGATGCGTGTATTCCGTATCCGTAATGGTCAATCCATCGAAACTCAGCTTCTCATTGGTCTGCCCGAAAAATTCACCATTACGAAGGTTTTTCATATTTACAATTTTTGTTTCAGATTTTCAATTTGCTCATACATCTTGTTGAAGAATAATTTTTTATCACGATTTCCGGAAGCATTGAGCAATCGGGAATTTTTGATTTGATGCTGAAAGAAATTGAGCGCATCATCGCAGGTACTTTGGTCATCCGTCATCATATAACCAAACATATTGTAAGGCACGAAAAGCGACGATTTTTCTTCGTTTTTGAATAAAATACTATTGTTCAGAATCAGAATATCGTGAGCGTAGATGTGGAAATTCTTGTTTTCATTCTCAGCTTTTTTCTCGATGCTTCTGATTAAAATCTTGAGTTCTTCGAGAATTAATTTCGCTGTTTCCTTAGACAGAATTTCGATTTCTGAATAAAACAAAACCTGATTCAGAATGCTGGAAATGGTCGTGTTGTTCCAGATTTCTGTGACATTCAAATTCTCATAAAGGCTTTTCAAATCTTCACTTTTGTCGGAATACCGTTCTAATTTAAAATCGTCGAATGGTTGCATAAAATCCTTTTCATTCAACAGATTCATCCAGACAAACAATTTGAATCTCGACAAAACCGAATCCGAAATCGTATAGAAAAACGGAATATCCTTTGCGGAATAATAAACTTCGGTTTCTTTATTGATTTTAAAATCATTCAGAAGATGCAACGCGTCATCAAAATAATTGAGCAAGTCCGTAACGGTTCTGATGGGTTTGGTTTTCTTCGCAATGATTTGGTTATTGCTTTCCATAAAACCATCCAGCGAAATATTATAAAATTTCGCCAAAACCAGACTTTCTTCTAGAGAAAATTTAGATTTCATCGAGGTTCTTCGGTGCGCTGCGTCGTAACTGATATGGAGAACATTCGCAATCTCATCGTTCAGAGATTTGTCTCCAATCTTGCTTCGAATCTGTTTCAATAAAAGTTCCTGATACATCTTTTGCGATTTTCACAAATTTATAAAAAATATTAATTCTTTTCCGCATTGAGAAGATTGAGTTTCAAATATAATTTTACATCATCATTAAAAGATAAAAATTATGAAAACGAAAATATTAGCACTCGCCATTCTTTTGACAACACTCACTTCTTGCGTCAGTTTTGACAGAAAATTAATCAAAGATGATTTGACAGAGATCTCTGAAAACAACGGGAAATCAATCGAAGGAAAATATGAATTCAAAGGTTACGATAACTCAAGTTCATTAATTTCAAAACCAAGCGAATCCATAGGAATTGCAAGAATGTTGGATTTGAAAAATCAAGGTTTGGAAGATTGTGACTTTTTGGAAATCAAATCTAAAAAATTGGACAGCAAACTCTACGAACTGGAATTGACATTATTCAAAAATGATTCAGTGAAACATTCTTACAAGTTGAACGCCACTTTAAAAAATGGAATCTTGACCTTGAAAAACAGAACGACAAAATGCACCGGAATCCCCTACTTTCTCGGTGGATGCGAAGTTTCCCAATCCAGAATCGGTTTGACAGCTGACAATAATCTTGTGATTCACAGCTACAGCGACAATAATGGCTCTTTCCTTTTTCTAATGTGGGCTGGCCGAACGATTAATTATGCAGAGAAGTTTAAACGTATTCAATAATTTTTAAAATAATAATTATGAAAAAATTACCATACATTCTTATAGCAACACGATTTTTGCTTGCGCCAATTATCTTCCTTCTGGCTTACTTTGAAATTGAAAATTCCCGGAATTTGATTTTAACATTAATGTATTTCGGATTGTTCACCGATATTTTTGATGGAATCATCGCCCGGAAAGTTGGCGTTTCATCAGAAAAACTGAGACGACTGGACAGCCAAACAGACTTGTTCTTTTGGTTATCAATTGGTTTTGCGACGTATTTTCTGAATCCAGAAATCATCCAAGAATATTGGAAAAGCATCGCTTTGATTTTCGTAATGGAAGCTTTGTGCTACATCTTCAGCATTTGGAAATTCGGGAAAGAAACTTGCACGCACGCCTGGCTGGCCAAACTTTGGGGACTGAGTTTGCTCATCGCCTTCACTTCTCTCATTGGATTTTCGGAAGCTGGCTGGGCATTTTATCTTTGTGTGGTTTTGGGTTTCGTCTCGCATTTGGATGTTATTTTGATTATTTTAATCTTACCGAAATGGCAGTTTGATGTTCCAAGTTCCTATCACGCGTGGAAAATACGAAACGGAAAATTGTTGAAAAAATCTGTTTTGTTGAATTAAATTTTTTAATAATTGAGAATTTAAAAGCATTAATTTTCAATCTAACATCTAAAGTCTGATATCTAATATCTATTTACAACGTTTTTTCGTAAATTTGCGCACATTAATTTTGTACAATGAAACACTTCTGACAAAACTTCCTCGATTATGAGAAAAGCAAACTTAAAAGTGTTCCATCTGACCTTTGAAAAATATATAAATTACAGATGAAACGACAGACAATTAAAGACCTATTAGCAGATTACAAAAAAGTATTACATCACGACATTACCGTTCAGGGTTGGGTTCGGGCCTTCCGTTCCAATCGTTTTATCGCGCTGAATGATGGTTCTACGATTAATAATTTGCAAATCGTGGTTGATTTTGAAAGTTTTGATGAGGAAACCATCAAGAAAATCAATACGGCTTCGTCTTTGAAAATTGTAGGTGAAGTGGTGGAAAGCCAAGGCGCTGGACAAACCGTGGAAATCATTGCGAAAAAAATCACGATTCTGGGCGACAATTTCTTTGAGGAATTACAATCAACGATTCTTCAGCCAAAGAAACACAGTTTGGAGAAGTTACGTGAGCAGGCGCATTTGAGATTCAGAACCAATGTTTTTGGAGCAGTTTTCAGAATCCGTCACTCGGTAAGTTTTGCGATTCACTCTTTCTTTAATCAAAATCAATTTTTCTACATCAACACGCCAATCATCACTGGAGCTGATGCAGAAGGCGCTGGCGAAATGTTCGGCGTTACAAATTTTGACCTTAATAACTTGCCAAAAACCGAAGAAGGCGACATCGATTTTTCTCAGGACTTTTTCGGAAAGAAAACCAACTTGACCGTTTCCGGACAATTGGAAGGCGAAACTGCGGCGATGGGATTGGGAAGAATCTATACTTTCGGCCCTACTTTCCGTGCAGAAAATTCTAACACAACGCGTCACTTAGCTGAATTCTGGATGATTGAGCCGGAAGTTGCGTTCAACAATCTTGAGAATAATATCGACCTTGCCGAAGATTTCTTGAAATACGTGATTCAATATGTTTTGGACAACTGCAAAGATGATTTGGAGTTCCTTGACAAACGTTTCGAAGAAGAGCAGAAATCAAAACCTGAGAAAGACAGAGCAAAAGAAGGCTTGATTGAAAAACTTCAAAACGTGGTTGCGAAGCGTTTCAAGAGAGTTTCTTACACGGAAGCAATTGAGATTTTATTAAACTCAAAAGAAAATAAAAAAGGCAAATTCCAATATCCGATTGAGAAATGGGGAACCGATTTGCAGTCTGAGCACGAAAGATATTTGGTGGAAAAACATTTTGAAACACCAGTTGTTCTTTTCGATTATCCGAAAGAAATCAAGGCTTTCTATATGAAACTGAATGACGACGGAAAAACAGTTGCTGCGATGGACGTTCTTTTCCCAGGAATTGGCGAAATCATCGGAGGTTCTGAGAGAGAAGCCAGACACGATGTTCTTCTTGAGAAAATGAAAGATTTCGGTGTAGACGAGCACGAACTTTGGTGGTATCTTGATACTAGAAAATTCGGTTCTGTGCCGCACGCTGGATTTGGTTTAGGATTGGAAAGATTGGTACTTTTCGTAACTGGAATGACGAACATCAGAGATGTGATTCCGTTCCCGAGAACGCCTAAGAATGCAGAATTTTAAGCATTAATCAAAATATAAAAAGCAAAATTCCTTCAGTTTTAATTGAAGGAATTTTTTATTAACTTTACTTAAATTTTTAAAATGAGCACCATCACTTTACATAACGAATCTGAAAATCAATTAAAATTAATTGAAGCGCTTTTGAAGGAATTGAATATAAAATTTGAGGTTTCGAAAAAGGAAAAGATTGTTAAGCTTAACGATTTCGAAAAAAAATTAATTCAGGAAGGCTTAGAAGATGTGAAAAATGGAGATGTAATTTCCAGTGAAGAAGCACGAAAAAGAGCTGAAGAATGTTTCAAGTAGAATGGACGAAAAAAGCATCAAAGCAAAGAGTTGATATTTTGAAATTTTGGATTAAACATAATCAATCCGAAACCTATTCGAAAAAATTATTTGCAGAGACTTTACTTGCTGAACAATTAATAAAAGAAAATCCATTAATCGGCACCGAAACAGATTTAGATAACATTAGAAGAATATTGGTTTTAAGAAATTTTTCGATTTTCTATATAATCGAAAATCGAATCATCAGGATTTTAGCATTTTATGATAATCGTCAAAATCCAGAAGAATTAATAATTTAATATCAGAATAAATTGAACCATAAAGCAAAAAGCTTCAGATTCCTCTGAAGCTTTTTTTGTTAACTTTTATTAACTCATCAAAAATCGTGCTAAACTTGTTGTTTTTTGAAAATTATTTTTTAACTTCGTAAAGTTGATATTAATTGACAAATTCAAAAATTATGCTAAAGCAAAATCTACAACTTAGACTCGGCCAAAAACTCGCTCCACAACAAATTCAATTGATGAAGCTGATACAACTTCACACTTTGGAATTTGAAGAAGAACTTGAAAGAGAGCTTGAGGAAAATCCTGCTTTGGAAAAAGTAAACGAAGAGGAAAGCAAAGAAGACGACTATACAGCCGCTGAAGAAGCCTACGAAAACGAAGGCACAGAAAGCATAGAAACGGATTTCGATGTCAACGATTATCTTTATGATGACGAGCCAAATTACAAAACCGCCAGCAGCAACTATTCTGCGGACGACGAAGAATTTGACAATCAGTCACTTTTAACTGAAGGGCAAACGCTTTACGATTATCTTCTTGAGCAAATCAGACTATCAACTGTTGAAGAAGAAGATTTGAAAATTTGTGAATACGTAATCGGAAATCTTGATACAGACGGCTATCTTCGAAGAGATATCAAATCCATCGTTGACGATTTGGCATTTTCTCAAGGCATTTATACAACTATTGAAAGAGTCACCTATATTCTTGAAAATTATGTTCAGAAATTGGATCCGCCTGGCGTTGGCGCAAGAGATTTGAGAGAATGTCTTTTGCTTCAAATAGAGAAAAAAGTAAGTTCGAATAAAACTGTAATTCTGGCAGGAAATATCTTGAGAAATCAATTTGACGCCCTTGCCAATAAGCATTACAACAAAATTATTCAGAAATACGACATTGAGGAAGAGGATCTGAAAGATGCCTTGGAAGAGATTGCAAAATTGTCTCCTAAAGTTGGAGGAAACTTCGATACACAAACGATTACAATTAATCAGGAAATTATTCCGGATTTTGTACTTCAGGTAAAAGACAATCAGGTCATTCCAACATTAAACAACAAAAACGCACCTTCCCTTCGTGTTTCCGATGAGTATAAAGAGATTTTGACAACTTATTCCCACGATAAAAAATCAGCGGAACACAAGCAAGCTGCACTTTTCATCAAGCAAAAACTGGATGCAGCAAAGTGGTACATCGATGCGATTAACCAAAGACAAAATACGCTTTTGCAAACAATTACCGCGATTGTAAAGCTTCAGAAAGATTATTTCATCTCTGGTGACGAGAAAAATATCAGACCAATGATTCTGAAAGATGTTGCTGATATTACAGGTTTCGATATTTCTACAATCTCCAGAGTTGTGAAAAGCAAATACGCCGACACACCAAACGGAATTGTTTACTTGAAAAACCTATTCTCAGATTCATTGACCAATGATGACGGCGAAGAAGTTTCTACAAAAGAAATCAAACAACATTTGCAGGAAGCCATCGATAAAGAGAACAAGAGAAAACCTTGCACAGATGATGCTTTGGTAGGAATCCTTAAAGAAAAAGGATACAATATTGCCAGAAGAACCATTGCAAAATACAGAGAACAACTCAACATTCCGGTCGCAAGATTGAGAAAAGAATTATAATAGACAGAATCCCGAATCAATTTCGGGATTTTTCTTTTCATATAATATAAAATGATTAGGAAATTCGAAATATCGTTAACATTCTATTAAAGTTATTTAGAAAGATTACAAACTGTATTTTTGTGACATTTCTCAATGTTACTTGGCTCAACTATTTTCTAAATTTGTGGAAATTCAAATAACAAACAGAATTATGGCAGGGATTACGTCTTCTATAGGCAGAAAATATGCTATGGCACTTTCAGCAATGTTTTTGCTGATTTTCTTGGTGATGCATTTGTCCACCAATTTAATTTCGATTTTCAGCGAAGAAAATTTCAACGCCGCATCGCACTTTATGGGCTACAATCCTTTGATACAGTACGCAATGCAGCCGATATTAATCTTCGGAGTTGTTTTCCATTTCGTGATGGGATTTATATTAGAAATCAGAAACAACGGTGCGAGACCAGTAAAATATGCAATGAACCAAGGTTCTGCTAATTCTACTTGGATGTCTAGAAATATGATTATTTCAGGCGCTGTCATTTTAGCTTTTATCGCATTACACTTTTATGATTTTTGGTTTCCAGAGATCAGCTACAAGTATATTCAGGGAAATAATCCTGACGAAACGAGATATTGGGAAGAACTGCATCATAAATTTCACGATTTGTGGAGAGTTGTACTATACGTGATTGCGTTTGTATTATTAGGCCTGCATTTGGCACACGGATTCCAGTCTTCTTTCCAATCAGTTGGAGCAAGACATCCTAAGTACACGCCTTTCATCAAAGCTTTTGGAAATTGGTATTCTGTACTTATTCCACTTGGATTTATCATCATTGCAATTTATCATTTCGTTACTCAATAATAATAAAATAAATTATGGGTTTAGATTCCAAAATTCCTTCCGGTCCGCTTAAGGACAAATGGAAAAATCATAAAGATCACATGAACTTGGTTGCGCCAAACAATCGGGACAAAATAGATATTATCATTATCGGAACAGGATTAGCCGGCGGTTCTGCTGCTGCGACTCTTGCCGAGCAAGGTTATAATGTAAAGGCATTCTGTTATCAGGATTCTCCAAGAAGAGCGCACTCTATTGCTGCTCAAGGTGGTATTAATGCTGCTAAAAATTATCAAGGAGATGGTGATTCAACTTACAGATTATTCTACGATACGATCAAAGGTGGAGATTACCGCGCAAGAGAAGGTAATGTTTACAGATTGGCAGAAGTTTCTGCGAATATCATCGACCAATGTGTGGCACAAGGTGTTCCATTTGGAAGAGAATATGGCGGACAATTGGACAACCGTTCATTTGGTGGTGTTCAGGTAAAGAGAACGTTCTACGCTAAAGGACAAACAGGACAACAGTTATTATTAGGAGCATATTCAGCACTTAGCCGTCAAATCGGAAAAGGACGTGTGAAAATGTATAACCGTCACGAGATGCTGGATCTAGTATTAGTTGATGGAAAAGCAAGAGGAATTATTGCAAGAAATCTTGTAACAGGAGAAATAGAAAAACATTCTGCTCACGCAGTTGTAATTGCTTCCGGAGGTTACGGAAATGTATATTTCCTTTCTACCAATGCAATGGGATCCAACGTTTCTGCAGCTTGGAAGATTCATAAAAAAGGAGCGTATTTCGCAAATCCTTGTTATGTTCAGATCCACCCGACTTGTATTCCTGTTCACGGAACTCAACAATCTAAATTGACCTTGATGTCAGAATCTCTTAGAAACTCCGGAAGAATCTGGGTTCCTAAAAACATTGAAGATTCTGTTGCTATCAGAGAAGGTAAATTGAGACCAGAAAATATCGCAGAAGAAAACAGAGATTATTATCTTGAAAGAAGATATCCTGCATTCGGAAACTTAGTACCAAGAGACGTTGCTTCCAGAGCTGGAAAAGAACGTTGTGATGCTGGATACGGAATCGAAAATAATGATACGAAAGAAGGTGTTTACTTAGATTTCTCAACTGAGATCATCAAAAAAGGTAAAGAAGCCGCTATCGAAAAACATATTCATAATCCTACAGATCAGCAAATCTATGATCTTGGAAAAGCCTGGATCGAAGAAAAATACGGTAACTTATTCGTAATGTATGAAAAGATTACCGCAGACGATCCTTATAAAACGCCGATGAAGATTTATCCAGCTGTTCACTACACAATGGGTGGAGTTTGGGTTGATTACAATCTTCAGTCAACAATTCCCGGATGTTTCGTAATTGGAGAAGCTAACTTCTCAGATCACGGAGCAAACAGACTTGGAGCTTCTGCTTTGATGCAAGGTTTGGCAGACGGGTATTTCGTTTTACCTTACACAATTGCAGATTACTTATCTGCAGACATCAGAACTGGAAAAATCTCTACAGATACTCCGGAATTTAATGATGCTGAAAAGGAAATTAAAGAAAAAATCAATTTCTTCTTAACAAATAAAGGAACTCATACCGTAGATCATTTCCACAAACAATTGGGTCACATTATGTGGAACAAAGTTGGAATGGGAAGAACACCTGAAGGCCTTAGAGAAGCAATTAAAGAGATTGAAGAAGTGAGAAATAACTTCTGGAAAGATGTCCGCGTTCCTGGTGATGCTGACAATATGAATCCTGAATTGGAGAAAGCTTTCAGAGTGGCTGATTTCCTGGAATTAGGGCAATTAATGGCAATTGATGCGCTGAACAGAAATGAATCTTGTGGAGGACATTTCCGTGAAGATCACGCAACACCGGAAGGTGAAGCAGAACGTGACGATGTGAATTACAAATACGTTGCAGCCTGGGAATACAAAGGTATGGACATCAATCAATCTGTAGTTCACAAAGAAGATCTTGTGTACGAGAATATTGAAGTGAAAGCAAGAAGTTACAAATAATCTCCATTCAAAAATATATACAAAATGAGTGCAAAAAAAGGCTTAAATCTTACGCTGAAAATTTGGAGACAAAAAAATAATAAAACAAAAGGTCAGTTCGAAAGCTATAAACTGTCTGATGTTTCCACGGATTCTTCATTCCTGGAAATGTTGGATATCCTGAACGAGCAATTGATCAACAACGGACAAGATCCCGTTGCCTTCGATCACGATTGCCGTGAAGGAATCTGCGGAATGTGTTCACTTTACATCAATGGTAGAGCGCACGGACCAGATACAGGAATTACGACTTGCCAGCTGCATATGCGTCATTTCAAAGATGGCGAAACCATCCACATCGAACCTTGGAGAAGTGCCGCTTTTCCGGTAATTAAAGATTTGGTAGTTGACAGAAGTGCTTTTGACAGAGTAATGGCTGCCGGTGGATTCGTATCTGTGAATACTTCTGGAAACACTTTGGATGCCAACGCAATCCTGGTTCCGAAAGAAGACGCTGATAAAGCGATGGATGCTGCAGCATGTATCGGTTGTGGTGCTTGTGTGGCTTCTTGTAAAAACGGTTCTGCAATGTTGTTCGTTGGTGCAAAAGTATCTCAGTTCGCATTGTTACCTCAAGGTCGCGTAGAAGCGACTAGAAGAGTTCTGAATATGGTAAAAGCAATGGACGAAGAAGGATTCGGAAACTGTTCCAACACCGGTGCTTGTGAAGTTGAATGTCCGAAAGGAATCTCTCTCGAGAACATCGCAAGAATGAACAGAGAATATGCATCTGCAAACCTTAAAACTGCAAATCCATAAGTAAGAGATTAGATTTTAGAAGTTAGAAATTTAGACTTCTTTCAAAATACAAATCCGGTTGAGTTTTTCAATCGGATTTTTTTGTGAATTATAATTGGGGCAGCTATTTGACATTCGTCGAAACCTATTTATTGTATTTTTTTATGGCAGCTTTTCCGTCTTCCGTTCCCAAACCTAACGTAGTGGTTCGACGGAGTCAATCTTTTTGCCAACGCTTTTCCAGCCACAAAAAAGGATTTCCACTCAAACCGCGCTGCAGATTTCAGTACAAAATAACATTTGTCTATAAAAAAACGAAGACCCTTTCAAAATCTGAAACTTTGAACGGGCTTTAATATCTAAAAATTAATTTCCAAAATTCGCAGAATCTGCGAGAAAAAAAACAATTACAAATCAAATACACTCGGTCTTTTCGTCACGATACAATCCTTTATCCAAAGCATAAAAGCCAATCCAAGATAAAACAAAAAGAAAATCCCAGCCGTCGCAAACGTAGAATAAATAAAGAAAACACGCAGTTTCGAAACAGGAATTCCGAGTTTGGTTCCGTATCTCGTGAGCACGCCAAACCATTCTCTTTCCATTTTGTGGCGCATTCCGTTGATTACAATTGGCTCTTTCATATTGGATTCATTACTTTAATCTTGGCTCTTCAAAAGTTGAAAACCGATACTGCAATTTAAGCATTTTTTCTGAGTGCAAAATGTTTTGTATTGGTAAAGAAAAGCCTGTGTCTGCAAAGCATTTTCGAATTTTACACCCAAGTTTTTCCATTCATCCAGTACAGAATTCTTCTCCGATTTCAGCTGCTTGTAGAATTCAAAAATATCATCTATGATTTCCGGATTGTGATTCTTTTGATAAAAATATTTAATCGGCATAATGGCATTAATGATAATCAAATCGATGAAATCTTTACTCAATAATTTCTGGCTTTCAACCGGAGAAATTTTCCCAAAATTAAAATGATTATTCCAATAATCCGAGGCTGAAATATTGTCGAAAATCAAATACAGATCATCAATCGTTTTAGCCTCAATAATCTTCGAAAAGAGATTGGGTTGAGAATGATAAAGATTTGCAAGTTGAGAAAGCCGAATTGTGGGAAAATTAGGCGGACGAAGTTTTGAAAATTTCGGGTTAATTCTAACTTCTGATAAATTGAATTTCACTTTTAAAAAATCAAATTCTCGTTTCCAAATCCGCATCACTTCATCTTTCGGCTCATCAATAAAATTACAGATTCCAAAAAACAAAGCTTCTAACTGAATTTTGTTTTGTTTGATTTTTTGAATGACGGAAAAATCCAGTCTTTCGGCCAATTGAAGAAATATTTCTGCATTGACTCTCAATCCAAAAGTATAAGCGAGTTGTTGTAAAAGAACCGCTTCGTAATTATTTTGATTTTTCTTTAAGGACAATTCCAAAATTTCAGATTTGAAATCCAATTTCTTAAGCAAAACTTCTTCTTCAAAAAACAGCGGAATTTTATCTTTATCAAAAAGTTTTTCGCAAGGAACAAAGGAATGTTCATCTCTCAGATTCTGATGTTTTTGAATCAAACTTTCATCGATATAATCTTTCAGTTCCAAAGTCGGAATTTGTTGATTTTCCAGTTCCGGAATGTCGCAATCATTGATGTAAACTGCGTGAAGAATCAGATTTCCAAATTCTGGATTTCCGGAATGGTTGTGAAAAAACCAATCGGAAGCTTTGGTGTGAATCTCGATATTTCCTGCGAAAATGATGTTGTCAATTTTAATCTTTGCAAACAAAAAATCCGGTCCCGAATTCTTGTTCCATTCGCCAAAGTCTAAAATTTCGATGTTCTTTCCATTCACGGAAACAAAATCGAAACGCCGGAATTTCTTAAAATTCCAGAGATATTGTAATATTTCTTCATTCATTTGTGTGTTTGATTTTCGTTAAACAAAAACCCTTTCAAAGCACAAGACTTCGAAAGGGTTAAGTTATAAAAATATTTTTAATTGTAAATTAATATTGAATACTTCGACTCCGCTCAGTGTGACATTTTTAATAATAGTCGTTTACGCATTGTCAGTCTGAATGTAGTCGAAGACCTTCTATCTAGCGTCAATCAACTTCTCTTCTTCAAACTTCGCAATAGTCGTTTCATACATCTCAATGTAGATTGGGAGGATATTTTTGAGGTCAAATTTCATTGCCTGTGCTTTGGCGTTCTTTTTCATTTCGGCAAGGAGTTCTTCATTACTCAAAAGTTTGATACAGTAATTAGACATTGCTTCCACATTTCCGATTTCGGCTAAGAAACCAGTTTCTCCTTGGATATTAACTTCCGGAATTCCACCAGCATTACTACTGATTACAGGCGTTTTTGCAGCCATGGCTTCCAAAGCCGCCAATCCGAAACTTTCCTGCTCGGAAGGCAAAAGGAAAACGTCTGAAAGTTGTAGAATTCTATAAAGGTCATTCACTTTTCCAAGCAATTTAATTTTTCCAATCAATTCTGGATTTTCTTCCAGAAACTGGTTGATTTTCTCCATTTCCGGACCTTCTCCGATGATAATTAATTTCGATTTCACTTTTCTGTTGACATTCTTGAATATCTCCAAAACATCCTGAATCCTTTTTACCGGACGGAGATTGGAAACGTGAATCAGGATTTTTTCATCGTCGGTTGCAAATTGCTCACGCTGACAAGTCGTACAATCATCAAAAACCGAATTATCAATAAAATTGGTAATCACCTGAATCTCTTTGTGAATATTAAAAAACTGAAGGGTGTCTTTTTTCAAACTTTCAGAAACTGATGTAATCGCATCACTCTGATTGATAGAGAATTCGACAGCATGTTTATAACTCGGATGTTGTCCAACTAAGGTAATATCTGTCCCGTGAAGCGTTGTTACCAACGGTACATCTTTGTGCTCCGCTTTCAACATTTGTTTTGCTGTAAAAGCTGCGTAAGCATACGGAATTGCATAATGAGCGTGCAGAATATCAAGTTTATAAAGATTCACAACGCGATAAATCATCGATGACAAGGCGATATCATAAGGCTGATATTGGAACAGCGGATAAGTCTGAACATTCACCTTATGAAAGAAAATGTTCGGGTTGGTAACGTCCAAACGCGCTGGCAACGCAGAACTTATGAAATGAACTTCATAACCTTTGTTGGCAAGGCTCATTCCTAATTCTGTTGCCACAATCCCGCTTCCGCCGTAAGTTGGGTAGCAAAGTATTCCTATTTTCATTTTAATTTTTGGCTTTTTATTATTTCGAAATAATTCCCAAATTTACTCAATTACAGACTTGGAATTTTTCGTTTCCGAACTATTTTTTCTATCACTTTGATTGGCTGGTATTTTTGCGTCAATATCCATTCCCATTCCGAATTTCAGATTGTCATTGACTAAAACCGGAAGTCTTCCCCAGATTTTGGTTTGACCTAAAAGTCCATTAGCTGTGGCTTTCATAGCATCATCATTATTTTCGTAAGAAACCAGAACCGTGGAAATTTTGGAAATATCAATATCTTTCAAAGCGGAAGGACTTCCGAAAACGTCAAGAATTACATTTTGATTTTTGCTGAGTTCTGCTAAGATTTTTTTGCTTGAATCTGAGATTTTATATGGTTTATAAGCTGTCGAATTATCTTTGTGAAAACCAACAATCACTTTTGAATTAGCCGGAATTGTATTAATTTCAGTTGATTTTTTCACAATAACCGTTGTTCCTGTATTCAATTGATTGAGGAAAGTTTCATAAGGCGCTTCTTCTAATGGAACATAATAGTAAGTTTCTTTGCAGTTTAGCGGCAATATTTTTTTATCGTCTTTAATTAAAGTCAAAGCGTTGGAATACATTTTCTGAACAACTTCGGAATGTGATGCGTTGTTCAAATCTTCATTGACGTTTTCCAGATTGACATTGGAATATTTATCAAGACCTAAAAAATATTTGGTCAGCAAAATTTTCTTTACACTCTCTTCTACTCTGCTTTGTGGAATTTCGCCATTGTCAATTGATTTTTGAATCAGTTTTTTTCCAGTCGCAACATCCTGTGAAAACAACATAATATCGTTTCCGGCTTTGAAAGCCAACGCATCCAATTCTCCCGCCTTGAATTTGTTTGCAACCGCGCCCATATTAAGCGCATCTGTAATAATCAATCCTTTAAAACCATATTTTTCTTTTAAAAGTCCGGTTATTATTTTTTTGGAAATAGAAGCTGGAATTCCTTTTTCATTTTCAAGCGTTGGAACGTAAAGATGTGCGACCATTACACCGCCGATTCCTTTGTCCATCAATGCTTTGAAAGGTGCTAATTCGGTTTTTTCCAGTCTTTCCATATTGTGCGAAACGACTGGTAAATCTAAATGTGAATCTGTATCTGTATCTCCGTGACCAGGAAAATGTTTGATAGCTGCGAGAATCTTATTATCCTGTAAACCATTGGAATAGGATAGCGCAGAATTCACGACATTATTAACATCAGACCCAAAACTTCTGTTTCCGATAATCGGATTGTTTGGATTTGTATTGACATCTACAACTGGCGCAAAATCCCAATTGATTCCCATTCTTTTGCAATCTTCAGCAATTTTGGAAGACATCTCGTGAATCAGATTCTTATCCTGAATCGCTCCAAGTGTAATTGCCCAAGGGAATTTGTGGGCTTTTGCAATTCTCTGGAAAACGCCCCATTCTGCATCCATTCCAATCATCAATGGCACTTTTGATTTGGATTGGAATTCATTCACGAGATTGATTTCTCTCGCTGCATCGTCCTGCATTAAGATCAATCCGCCGATTTTATCATTCAGAACAATATTTCTGATCTGATTGATGTGTGCTTCGTCCTTATTCGTGTAAAGTGCAACGATGAAGAGTTGCCCTAATTTTTCTTCCTGAGAAAGTGCATTATAAGTTTTATCAACCCAATCATTTGCTTTCTTCTGGTCAGAACTGGAAAGATTTTTTGGTTGGTATTGAGGGAAATAAAATTGTGAAATAAAAGTTATTATTACGAGACTTAACCTTTTCATTTTTTTGATATCTAAATTTTAGAAAACTTTCTATAAAGATATTAAATCCGCTGAAAATGGCTATTTTTATGGTCTGTTATTTGTAATTAAATTATAACGTAAATACTTAAACCTATGAAAAAATTCCTTCCCCTTGTATTAATACTGATTTCCAGTATTTTTATCTTCAGTTGTAAAGATGATGACGATGATGTAGTTGTAGATTATCCTACTGTTTATGACCTCAACATCAACCTAATACAGAATGCAATAGATTACTACGGATACAATCAGCCATTTAATGGATCATTACTAAGCCAGGATGTTGTTTTGGTTTATCGTAAAACTAATCCTGGAAACAATACTCCAATCTGGGAACCACTTCCTAAATCATACTTTTTCAATGAAGGTACAATGGATTACACATTCAATTTTACTACTACTGACGTGCAAATTGATTTAAGAGCAGATTTTAATCTTTCTATAAAAGAAGATAATAATTTTAGAAGTACTTTTCTTAATGGGCAGACTTTCAGAGTTGTTTTAGTTCCTGCAGTATATGGCGGTAAAAATGCTAATACAGCGGATCTTTCAAAAATGTCTTATGAAGAAGTTATCGCAAAATATAACATTGATGACAGCAAAATCGGAAAATTGTAAAACCAACTTTCTAATTATAAATTCAAAACCACATTTATTGTGGTTTTTTTATTGTTAAAAATAAATAATACTAAATTAGTATGAATTGTGATTTTTATTATTAAATTTGTTATCCATTAATCAAAAAAATATAATAATATGTCTATAAAACTTGGTGATACAGCTCCTGATTTTGAAGCAGAAAGCAGTCTTGGAAAACTTAATTTTTACGAATATCTTGGCGATTCCTGGGGAATTTTATTTTCTCATCCGGCAGATTACACACCGGTTTGTACAACGGAACTTGGAAGAACATCAGAACTGAAACCGGAATTTGATAAAAGAAATACAAAAGTTCTGGCTTTAAGTGTCGACGGAATTGATAATCATAAAGGCTGGATCTTGGACATCAATGAAACTCAAAATACAGAAGTAGAATTCCCAATCATTGCAGATCAGGACAAAAAAGTATCTGAACTGTACGATTTCATCCATCCAAATGCAAGTGCAACTTTGACAGTAAGATCTTTATTAATCATCGATCCTAATAAGAAAGTAAGATTAATCATTACTTACCCGGCTTCTACCGGAAGAAATTTCACCGAAATATTAAGAGTTCTGGATTCTTTGCAATTGGTTGATGGTTATGGTGTTGCTACGCCAGCTGACTGGAAATACGGCGAAGATGTCATTATTCCGCCAGCTGTCTCACAGGAAGATGCAGAGAAAAAATTCACAAAAGGTGTGAAAGTCGTGAAACCTTATTTGAGATTTACACCCCAACCCAATAAATAATTTTATTAAAACAAAAAATGGTCGGAATTGCTTCTGACCATTTTTGTTATGATAAAATTTATTCTAAATTAATTAGCAGAGAAAACTTCATTAGAAAATTCTCCATTGCTTTTGGGCATTTCTATTACAAGATTTCCATTTTCGTAATAACCAATTGTAGATTCTCCTGTTCCTAATTTCACTCTGTAAACATCTTTTTTAGCAGTTGATTTGAAGGTCGCAAAAGGTACAGAACTATTCCCGTCGACCAAAATGAACTGATCATCAGCTATCTGAATTTTCTGCAAAGTTAATTTTCCGTTTGTATATTTCTGAGCAGTCGAAGTCTGAGAAACGACTTCTTTTGTTTTAACAACCTCTGAAGTTTTAATTGTTTCCTGAGGTTTGGATTCCGCGAGTTTTTTTATTTCTGCACTAGGATTTGATACAGGAATTTGAACAATAGCCCGCTTTAAAGCATCCTGAAATCCAGGTTCAAATTCTTTAATTGTGCTCATTCCTTTTTGTGCAAGTACGATTTGATTATTACAATTTTTAAATTGTACAATAACCTTATTTCTGAACATACTTTTATCATTCAGAACGTCAGCAATCAGAACCTGACAAGGATTGCTAAGTGCATCCGCCGGCCAGTTGGATTTAGTTTCAGAAAGAACTGTATATTTTTTCCCTTTCAAAGATTTCTCAAGAATCCCATTTAAATTATATGATCTGTCTTCTTTAAAATCAGCAAACTCCTGAGGAATCAAAATGTATTTGTAGTCAGAAAAGATCTGAGATTTTATTAATACAACAAAAATAATGGATAAGAAAATAGAAACTTTTTTCATAAGAAAGAATTAAATATTATTAATTTCTGAAACCCTGCATATCCAGCTTCAAAGAAAAGAAATTGGAATAAAAATTGGAACCGCCGATTCCGGAATTTGTTATGGCATAATCCAAAGTTAAGCCTTTATATTTGATTCCAATACCTGCACTTGGCTGGAAAGAGACTTTTCTTTTCAGATCCTCGATATCAGAAATGGTTTGAAATCTGTTGAACCCTAATCTTACAAAAATCATATCCTGAAAGATCAGTTCGCCACCTGCATAAGGTGTGATACTTGCAAAATCTGTAGATACCAATGCTGCAGTTTTTGCAAAATCGATATTAAGGCCAGCTTCCGGAAGCAGTTTCAAATCCCTGTTGAATTCATAAGTTCTGCTGACACCAAGATTCAGTTTTGGCATGGTGATTTCCATTTTATCAGTCGGAGCCGGGTTGAATTCCTCACCGTTCACAACTGCTGATAGCTCCTTTTGATTAATCGTCCAGAAATTGACCGTTGTAGTTGCATCTCTCAACATAAATCCCAAATTCCAATCTGTATCTGTATGATAAATTGCGCCAAGATCGAATCCAAAGCCGTAACCACTTGCGAACTTTCCAACATTTCTGTAAACGACTTTTGCAGTAGCTCCAACATCTAATTTCTGATTTCCGTTCGGATGAAAAGCATAAGAAAACAAAGCAGCATAATCTGAAGTAGAAAAAGAACTGATCTTATCATAATCGATATTCCCTTCAGAATCAATTAACTGTGTTGTATTAAGGATATTATCAACACCTAATCTGACTAATGAAATTGCGAAAACGCCATTCCCATAATCCAAAGGTTTGGCGTAAGAAATATAGTCATATTTGGCAATCGATTCGAAATATTCTGCGTGCATTGCTGCAACCTGCCAGTCTTTATCAATTTTCATCAGCCCAGCAGGATTCCACATCGGAGAATAGACATCATCCTGATTGGAAACCACCGCACCGCCCATTGCAAGACCTCTTGCACCGGCACCGATGTTCAGAAATTCATTGGAATATTTTCTGATGATCTGTGCATCAGAAAATTGGCTTAAAATAATCAGTAAAAAAAATAAAATTCTTTTCATTAATAAGTGTTTACAGAGGTTTTGTTTCTGTAATGGTTTCTTCTTTTTTTCTCCTCGATTTTATAATCCCATTGACTACAATCGAGGTAATCATTACGAAAGAAGCACCATAAAAAACAGGACTCATATGCTCTGACGCTCCAAAGATAAAAAAAGCTAAGATAATCCCGTAAACCGGTTCCAGATTTACTGTTAAAATCAATGTAAATGGTGAAATGAATTTCATCAGTTTCACGCTTTCAAACATTGGATAAGCTGTAAAAACAGAAGCCAATAATAATACTAACGCAATATCTGTATAACTTATTTCGCTAACCGAAGAAATTTGTCCCGTAAAAAGAAAAAACAAACTGATAACTAACCAACCACCTGCGATCTCGTAGAAAATAATATTTCCTGAACTGGTTTTCCCAAACATTTTCCCATTGAGAACAGAAAATATGGTTCCGAAAAGTGCGCACAGAATTCCATAGATAATTCCTTCTTTGTATTTGAGTTCAGCATTGAAAATCAATGAAATACATACCACAATAATAAGTCCTATAATGACTTCTACCCAATCCGGTTTTCTTCGGTAAACTAAAGGTTCTATTAGCGCAGCAAATAAGGTTGATAATGACAAACAGGATAAAGCGATAGAAACATTGGAAACCTTGATAGACTGGAAAAAAAACAACCAGTGAAAAGCCATTACACTTCCGATTCCTACTAATCTGAATAGTAATTTTTTAGAAACCTTGATGCTATCTTTTTTTATTAATCTTAAATATAAATAAAGAAAGATTGCAGCAAACAACATTCTGTAAAACACAAGAACCTGTGCTTCAGCTAAAATCAATTTTCCTAAAATCGCAGTAAATCCCCACAAAAAAACGATAAAATGTAACCTCAGCAAATAAGAATTCTTCATTGGAAATATTGATTTTCAGTTTGCAAAATTAGGATAAAAAATAGAGATTCGCTGGTTAAAAAACTTACATTCCAAATCAATAAAAAATCCGTCCCTAAATTTTGGGACGGATCTTTTAATAAAGAACTTATTAAAAATAAACTAACTAAAAATTTATTTCACTTTTAACATACAACGAATAAATACAAGTTATATTTTACAGCGATTTATAAAAGCAAGAATTTTCAGTTCTACTTGATAATTATTTAAAATATTTTATCTTTAGAGCCAAAGAAAAAATTAAAATGGATCTGGAATTCAACAAAAGAGAAGACATCAACAAACTGAAACTTTCTGACATCAAAAAAACCTTGTCAAAAATCAAATTGGGAGGCGGTGAAAAAGCGCTTCAAAAACAACGCGATCAGGGAAAAATGACTGTCCGAGAAAGATTGGAATATCTTTTTGATAAAAATTCCGAATCCATAGAAATTGGTGCTTTCGCAGGCTACGAGATGTATGAAGAACAAGGCGGATGTCCGGCCGGCGGTGTTGTTGTAATGATGGGATATGTTTCCGGCAGACAATGTATCGTGGTAGCAAATGACGCTACAGTGAAAGCTGGTGCCTGGTTTCCAATTACCGGAAAGAAAAATCTACGTGCTCAGGAGATTGCGATGGAAAATCGCTTACCAATCATTTATCTTGTAGATTCTGCAGGTGTTTTCTTACCAATGCAGGACGAAATTTTCCCAGACAAAGAAATGTTCGGAAGGATCTTCCGTAACAATGCAAAGATGAGTTCATCAGGAATTGTTCAGATTTCTGCTATAATGGGAAGTTGTGTTGCTGGTGGCGCTTATTTACCTATTATGAGTGACGAAGCAATGATTGTTGACAAAACAGGAAGTATTTTCCTCGCAGGAAGTTACCTTGTAAAAGCTGCTATTGGCGAAAACATTGATAATGAAAGCCTTGGAGGTGCAACAATGCATTGTGAAATATCCGGAGTTACAGATTATAAAGCCAAAGATGACAAAGATGCTCTGGACAGAATTAAAAAGATTATGAAATCCATCGGTGATTTTGACAAAGCCGGATTCGACAGAATAGAAAGTGCTCCACCAAAAGAAAATCCCGATAATATTTTTGGAATAATGCCTGCCATCAGATCAGACCAATATGATGTTTTAGAAATCATTAAATGTCTGGTTGACAATTCTGAATATGAAGAATACAAACCAGACTATGGAAAAAGCATCATCTGCTGCACTGCAAGAATTGACGGTTGGAGCGTAGGAATTATTGCCAATCAGAGAAAAATGGTGAAAAGCGGAAAAGGTGAAATGCAGTTCGGAGGTGTCATCTATTCTGATTCTGCTGATAAATCAACACGTTTTATTGCTAATTGTAATCAGAGAAAAATTCCGTTGGTTTTCCTTCAGGATGTGACAGGATTTATGGTTGGTTCCAAATCCGAACAAGGAGGCATCATAAAAGACGGTGCAAAAATGGTAAATGCCGTAGCCAATTCAGTTGTTCCAAAATTCACTATAATTACAGGAAATTCTTACGGCGCAGGAAATTATGCAATGTGCGGAAAAGCTTATGATCCGAGACTGATTGTTGCCTGGCCTTGGGCAGAATTGGCTGTAATGGGCGGTTCACAGGCGGGTAAAGTTCTATTACAGATTCAGGAATCTGCACTTAAAAAGCAGGGAAAAGAAATTACTGATGAAGACAGAAAGGAACTGTTAGACAGGATATTGAAAGATTATACAAGACAAACCCAACCAACTTATGCCGCAGCTAGACTCTGGACAGATGCTATCATAAATCCTGTGGACACGAGAAAATGGATAAGTATGGGAATAGAAGCTGCAAATCATTCTCCAATTACAGAAAAATTTAATCTGGGTGTGATTCAGGTATAAAATTTGCATTACCTTTGCGAAAAACACACACAGATGAAAAAAATTTTGACTCTGGCTGCCGGATTTCTTGCAACCATTACTTTTGGGCAATGCACTATTGCCGGAAACAGCTCTATAAAACTTAATGAAACCGCAACTTTCTCATTGGATTCAAAGGCTCAATGTGAAGAATGCTATTCCTGGAAGTCTTCTAATGAGCAGAATCTTAAAATTGATGGCAACAACAAAACCAATAAAATTACCGTCCAGGCGATAAGTCTTGGGAAAAGTACGGTCTCGGTTTCAGTTTTAACAAGTCAAGGACCACAACAATGTGAAAAAATTATCGATGTTCTAGATACAAAACAAAACAGCGTTGAGAGTAGCTGCGGAATTCAAATTGATGATTTCAAAGATGTAAAGGTCACAGAATCTGTCATTTCCTTTTTCCCAAATGAAAATTCTTCTGACTACAATTATAAATGGACAGTAACTTACGTAAACGGTGATGTTCAGGAATCTACAGAGAAAATCCCTCAGTTTTTCTTCTCAGAAATCAATTATATTACAACGGTAAAAGTCAAGATTTCGACAAAAAGTCCAATTTGTTCTATTACTCTAACTAAAAAATTCGAACAGAATTATTGGAAACCAACAAATACTAAACTTGGAGTCATAGAGCAAAAAGTATATTCCCAAGGCAGTTACAGTGAATATGTAAAATCTGACGATAAGAAAAAAAATGATATCAATAATATCAATCAGAAGTAATATTAATCAGATCAATCGATTTTTGTAAAAATTAAAACTTCCATCCGTGGGAGTTTTTTTTATGTCTTTAAAGCAAGTAGTTTTTAATAAAATTAAAATAATCTTTAACTTTATTAAAATAATTATTACATTTGTAAAATAAAATTAAAGAAAATGAAACTTCCGATAGTTTGTCCAAGTTGTGATCATACGCTGAATGTAAGTCAGATGAAGTGCCCATCCTGTGCCACACAAGTGAATGGAGATTATGAACTTCCCGTTCTTTTGAAGCTGAGCAGAGACGATCAGGACTTTATCCTCAACTTTTTTCTTTCCAGCGGAAGCATCAAGGAAATGGCAAAACAAGCCGAACTCTCCTACCCTACAATGAGAAACAAAATGGATGACCTCATCGAAAAAGTTAAAAAACTTCAAAACTAAAAACCATGAACTGGAAAACCATTTTCAATCCGTTTGAGAAATTTGATGAGAAGCATATTTTAGCTTTAGGAATCATATTTTTTATTATTAATATTTTTGGATGCTTCTACTCAGGAATGATCAATGACAGCATCTTCCATTTATCCATGCCTGATGGCGAGCAAACAATTTGGAATGTTATAAAGATCAACTCTTTGAGTTACATTTTTGCCATCATCGTTCTGCTGATTCTAGCCAAATTCATTAATAAAAGAACGCGCATTATTGATATTGTCAATGCTGTTTTAATTTCTCAGATTCCATTAATTATTTCGATGCCCATGATGGGATTGCCTTTTTACAAAGCTGCGTTAAGTAGCGTAGCAAGAGGCCAGGGAAATCCTGCTAATGTAGAAATACTGGATATGATTATAGTTATAGTTGGCATTTGTGCCACTCTTCCACTTCTTGTTTACAGTTTTGTGCTTTATTTCAATGGTTTCAAAACTGCTACGAATGTCAAAAAATGGCAGCATATTGTCGCATTCGCAATTGTGTCACTTTTAATCACCATCATTAGTCAGGCCATCTTTTAATTAAAAAAATTCTATGAAATCGCAATTCCCAAACTTATTCAGCTAAATCATTTCGGCTGGCGATTGCATATGACCTTTAACAAACCATAAATTTTTACATATGAAAACCAAACTATTATTGGTGCTGATTTTATTAGCACAGACTTTTTACGCCCAAGATTTAACAGGCTCCTGGAAAGGTGAAATTGATCTTGGTGCAATGAAACTGCCTTTGATTCTGGACATTAAGAAAGATAAAGACACTTACTCTTCCATCGCAAGAAGTCCTAAGCAAGGCGACAAAATCATCAAGGTTGATAAAACAGAATTCACGAATAACGAATTGATCTTCGAAATGAATGAGCTGAACGCTTCTTACAAAGGACAATATAAAACAGATCATTTTGAAGGGACTTTTACCCAAAACGGAAGATCATTTCCATTAAATTTTTCTAAAAATAGTAATGATAGCAAATCAGATCCGAAAGATGAAAAAATAAAAGACATCGGAAACAGGGAAATCAATACGGCGAAACTTGATGATTTCTTTGATTATATGATTCAGAACAAACAGGGCATTGGCAGTATTTCCATCTTCCGAAAAGGGAAAGAAGTTTATAAAAGAGACTTCGGGCAAAACCAGCTACCGAATGTAAAATGGGATTCCAACACGCGTTATCAAATTGGTTCTGTCAGCAAATTATTTACTGCAGTCATGTTAATGCAGCAAGTAGAAAAAGGAAAACTGAACCTCAGCGATAAGCTTTCCAAATATTATGCGGACATCCCAAATGCTGATAAAATCACAATTGAAAAATTAATGAACCACACGAGTGGATTAGGCGATTATGCTGGCGAACATTACCAATGGCTATTCAAAAAACCGGTTGGTGACAAAGCAATCCTTGACACTATCAAAGCTCAAGGTGTGGAATTCCAGCCGGGAGAAAAAACAAGATATTCTAATTCAGGTTATTATTTGTTGAGCAGAATCCTGGAAAAAGTTACAAAAAAATCTTACAACGTTCTTTTGAAAGAAAACATCACGAGCAAAGCGAATTTGAAGAATACTTTTTCTGTTCTGGACAATCCAACGAACGTTTTCAAGTCTTACGAAAATGAAGGTGGGAAATGGAAAGAAGTAGAAGATTTTGACTTTCATAATTGCATTGGTGTTGGCGACATTGTTTCCACGTCCAATGATTTGAATCTCTTCATTAATGCTTTATTCGATAACAAATTGGTTACAAAAGAAACACTCGACATCATGATGCCAAAGCCAGGATCTAAAGTAGTATTTGGATTGGGAATTATGCCAGTTCCGTTTTACAATCAGGTTTCTTTCGGACACGGTGGTGATACGGCCGGAAGTCACGCAATAACATCTTATAATAAAAAAGAAGATTATTCGGTCTCAATGTTGATAAACGGAGAAGAATATCCTCATAATAGTTTGGGAGTTGGAATCTTGAGTTTGATTTATGACGCAGATTATACTTATCCAAAATTCGGAGTCGATGCAACCAAATCTTCGGAAACACCTGATAAATTTCAAAAATATATTGGCGATTACACTTCTCAGGATATTCCTATGGATTTGAAAATCTTCTCACAAGAGGGAAAACTATTTGCTCAAGGAAAAGGTCAGCCTCCTTTTGACTTGGAATATGTGGATAAAGATGAATTCAAATTTACTCCGGCAAAGATTCAGATCATCTTTTCTCCAAATCAATTACAGCTGATACAAAACGGAAAAACTTATAATTATACCAAGAAATAAAAATGCAGATAGACTAGTTAATTTGTGCAGATAAATTAGACAACTTATGCAGATAAATTGATTAATTCATCAAGGTAAATTAGTCAACTTGTGCAGATAAACCAAAAGAACACCATTTATTAATAAAAAAACGAGGCTTCTCATAAAGATAGGCCTCGTTTCGATTAAAAACACAATTATGATAAATTTTACTCTTTGATAATTTTTGTCGTGTCGCTCTTACCATCGATTATACTTCTCACGAAGTAAACGCCTGAAGGTAAATTAGCAAGATTGATTTGAACTTTAGCCTGGTTCAAAACTTTGGAAACCACTTCTTTTCCCGTGAGATCAAAGACTTTTACAGATTCAATCTTAGAATCAGATTCTATATTGAAGATCTGTTTTACAGGATTTGGATAATATTTAACTGATATTTTATTAATATCCGAAACAGCCAGGGTTCCAACATTCAAACTATAATCTTCTACCTGACCGTAATATGAATTTCCGCAAGGCGTCGTATTCGGATTTGAAACAGCGCCGTAAAGTCTCACTCTCATTTTCGTTCTGCCAGTCGCAATGGATGACGGGATGGTAATCACACCTTTCCAGGGCGAAGTATTAAAAGTTGTAGTCAAAATTTTCTCACCCGCATCATCGAAATCACCATCCTGATTGAGATCTATCCACACAATCACCTGGTCATAATCCGCAGAACCAGTCGTAGAAATTGCTGTAAAGTTATAGATCTGACCAGGCATCACGTTTCCGATAACATTAGAGAAATCCTCATAGCCTGCAGTAGAAGTTGAGTTATTATTAATATCTGCAAACGTTACATTTGAAATCTTTTCAGACATCAGATAAGTTGATCCTGCTGCACAATATGTGTAAGCACCAGTAAAAAATTTAAGACTTGCAAAAGTTCCTGTTGTATTACTACAAACCGCAGCTACATTCACATCGTATGAAGTATTGATCGCCAATTGCGATATTGCGTAGTGATTTGTATTAATATTATTGATGACTGTCCAATTGGTCTCGGAAGATTTTTTATATCTAAGAGTATAAGTCGCATTGGCAACCAAATCCCAATCTATATTAGCCGTGGTCTGCGTGATGTTGCCTGCCAATAAACCTGTTGGCGCAGAACCGTCACAAGCCAAAACACTTGCTACCGTCACATTGCCTAATGCATAAAAGACATTATCCAGTGCAGAAACTCTGACTACGATATTCTGATTGGCAGACAACGCTGAAAAGCTTAAAGATTCTGACCCATCATTTGGAGTTGAAGCTATTAAAACATTCCAGGTTACACCTTGATCTGTTGTGTAATCTATTTTGACATTAGAAACATTATAAGGTGTAAGGTTCGTATTAACAACATCCCAGGTGATATTACTTGCAACATTATTGTAAACTTTTGCAGTAGTCATTTTAAAAGGACCTTCATTCCCAACTGTTATCGTTTGTGATCCCGTTGCGGTCTGCTGTTGCGTAACATCAGGATTGTTATCTCTTACAGTAACCTTGAAATTCATTATTCTTGCTACATTAGAAACTGCTTCCCAGTCTGTGGCACTTGAAAGATTTCCATTAATGACATTACTCAGTCTTGGAAAATATCTGGAAGGCGATGGCGAAGCAACAAGTGATCTGAATTTCGGACCATTAATGTTATCTCCTGTTACATTGTTAACAGCAGAAGTAGCGAGGTCATATTCTTCCCAGCTGTAAGTCAAAGCATTATTTTCAGCATCCGTTGCATTGGCTGTTAAAACAAATGCAGTTCCTTTGGGGATGGTTTTATTTGGTAAAGCTGCAACAACAGGTGGATTATTATTAATGTTTGCAACGGTTCCGCAACTTTGGGAATTAATATAAGTCTGAACCTGCTCTATACTTCTGGTATGATAATAAGCATCGCGGTAACTCTGTACATCCACATTGGTAATCCCGGCATAGCTCATAATCGTAGAACCTGAGCCAGGCTCCATATGGGCAGACTGATTTGGCGCGGACTGAATATCAAAAGAATAAGTGTGATCGGCACCAAACTGATGTCCCATCTCGTGGGCCACAAGGTCGATATCAAAACTGTCTCCTTCAGGACCACTACCTGATCTTGCCGCACTGTAAGCAGCTCCTTTGGAAGTAGCATCACCACTACTCGCTGGATTTTTGCAAACATTACCTACACCTCCCGCATTTCCCGAACCACCAGATCTTGTGAATAAATGTCCTACATCGTAAGCATTATTCCCAACAGCGGATGTCAAAGCCTGCTGCAATTCCAGATTCCAGGCACCGCCGATACCTGTATTTGCTGTAGAGTATGGATCAGTAGATGGATTTGTGTAAATCAGTTGCGGCAAATCCTGTAAGTTTAGATGAATGGCAAAATCCTTTTCGAAAACGCCATTTACGCGAGTTATTGTTGCATTAATTGCAGCAAATGCCTGAGCTACTCCACCAAAGTATTGTGTATATTCTCCCGTTACGGAGATTGCCAGCCTGTAAGTTCTGTATTTCTTGTCACTGGATTTGCTGAAGTCGTTAGCAGCATTAGAAAAGTCTGATCCTTCTGATAATTTTTTAAGTTGGTTTTGGCTTTGTATCGATTCCGAAGTTGAACAGGAAAACGCATGATCTCCACTTCCCTTATTGGTTTTAAGAAAAACACCGTAAACTGTTTTTTCTTTGTTCAATGGTTCAATAAACTCGTATTGACCATCTTTGAACATCATCGACTGAAGATCATAAGGTGACACACTGAATCTGACATAAACCGTAGGATCACCAACTTTGGCTCCAACATAAGAACCTAATTGATAACGGTCTGCCAAGGACTTTTCCACTACCGGCAAACTATAAACTTCGAACTTTTCTATCTGTCCGTCCAATGTTGGCAGTTCAACAATTGTTGGCTGACTGCTTTTACCCGCCGGTTGTGCAGTTGCAAGTTTTGATCTTATCGCACTGAGATCAAGAGAATAAAAACTGGTTACTTTCGTCTCTCTTGACTGCTTTCCTTTCATTGCTGTCGGACTCCATTGAGCAAAACTCAATGTAATACCGAAACAAACGGTAAAGATTATTAAAACATTCTTCATATTAATTATAAAAAGGCGTAAGGATCATTAGGAAAAAAACGAGGCTTTTCAATTAGATCAGCCTCGCTTCCATTAAAAAAATTATGATGAATTAAATTTATTTCTTGATAACTTTTGTCATTTCAACTTTACCTTCTACAATAGTTTTCACAAAATAAACACCTGAAGAAAGTTTTGCAAGATTGATCACATTAGCATTATTAACCTGCTGAATAAGTTGTCCTCCAACATTGTAAAAAGAGATGTTACTTACTTTTTTATCTGAAGAAACAGTCAAAACGTCATTTACAGGATTAGGATAAATCCGGATTTTCGATTTGTTGGCAGCATCTCCTACTGCCATTGTAGCTACCGTGAATTCGTCTGCTCCAATATCAGGTGTTGTAGTACTTCTTGTTTCATCATCAATATCAACGGTAACATCAGCCAAAGTAACACCTTTGTTATCTATCGCAGAATTGTCAGAAGTTTGAGAAACGTGAAGATCTGTAGTAGATGTGAAAATCGGAAGTACTTTTAGAGAGTTTACATTACCACCTAAGATACTTTTCATTCCTGTAAGATCTGTAAACGCTGGCGGACCTCCTGGCGTCTGACCCAAATTAGGACCAGAACTGTAATAGATATTATTATCGATATTAGAATAAGTTGCCGCAACCGGTGGAACCGAGATTGCAAATGTCGGTATTGTTGCATCTGCAAGGTTTACCACAAAAATATTATTTCGAAGGTCTATTGCTCCTGCTGTAGAAACAGTAGAACTAAATGCTATTGGAATTCCTTTGTTGGTTCCATCATTTTGAGTTTCTGTCAAATAAACAGAATTATTGTAAACTTTATAACCAGTACCTCCATTTATTAAAATACCTCCAGTGTAATTTGCGGAACTTGTATTAGCTGCGAAGCTTGATATTTTTGAGATAAAATTATTACTCACTAGTGTATTAGAAGCCGTACCAGCAGTTAATATAATGGCTTCTGCCCCGTAACCGACTGTAGTTGCTGTTCTTAATCCGACTAGGTTATTGATATTATTCTGGCTGATAACTGTACCGATAGTTGTGCCGCCTAAACCAATTCCTGTCACAGAGCTATTAAATCCATTACTGGATAAATTAGAAATTTTGTTTCTGAGAATTTTGTTTGCTGAAGGTGCACTTCCAGCTCCGGCATTGGTGAAAATCTGAATTCCGGTAACACTGCCACCTGCTGCATTATTTACACTGATATTATTAATGATATTATCTGAAACGGTCGTATTCATCGTTGCAACTGCTAACCACATACCACGTTTCCCTTCGTTTGTTGTATTTTCGAAATTACCGATCTTGTTCTGAGAAACCGTCACACCATCTGTTCCGCCTAAGTAAATTCCTAAGAATCTATTGGAATTCTCGCCACTTGTTGAAAGGTCATTTTTTGTAATCACAGACCCAACACCATTTCCTACAGCAGAAACGGCAATCATATAAATTCCCTGATAAGATTTCTGAATGGAGTTGTTTTCTAATTTTATATTATTAAAATATCCGGCAGTTTGTGCTCCGGCAGTATTACTTACGATGATGCCGCTCCCGGAAGTTTTTACACCGTTGATAATCGTAGTATTTTTTACAGTAACATTTGTCAATGGATTAGCAACATCAGAAGATCCCATTGCGATAACCTGACTTCCTGCAACATTAGCATTTACAAAGCTTAGGTTTCTGCTGTCTGTTCCATTATTGCTTCCGTCAATCGTCACATTGCTTCCCAGGATTCTCAAAACAGGACCAGCCGCAGCACCTGTGATGGTTGCAGTTACATTTGCTGCCGGTTTTAAGGATACAGATGTAAAGTTTGAAGTTCCGGTACTTCTGCTGAGAGCTGCCGTTGCAGTCTCGGAAGTATTAGCTGTAATTGTAATATTGATTACATCCTGGTGCGTTCCTGCATTGATGGCATCAAAAGCGCCTTTTACAGTTGTATAAGTTGCCGTTTCTGTTCCTGCAGTTGCAGTTACATCGACTTGTGCGAACGCTGAAACACCCAATAAAATGGATAGAATTGATAAAGATTTTTTCATATAAGTTAGTTGTATTAATAGTTAAAATTGGGCAATAAAAAACCGGCCATCGATAAGATAGAACTTGAACAATAGCCGGTAAATAATTATGATTTTTTTTGAAGATTATTACTTCTTGATAACCTTAGAGGTTTCTGTTTTTCCTTCTACATCAGTTTTTACAACATAAACACCAGCAGAAAGGCTGGTCATATTCACGGTGTTTGCATTCTGAGCGGTTTTCACCAACTGTCCTGCTGTATTGTAAACAGAAATTGAGTTTACTTTTTTACTGGAAGAAACTGTTAATACATCTTTCACAGGATTTGGATAGAACTGAACTTTGTTTAGGGAAGTTTCTCCAGTTGCCAATGCTTCTTTTACATTAAGCGTATAATCTTCGACTTGTCCGTAGCTATAAGTTCCACAAGCTCCAGTTGGCCAGAACATTGCAAAAGTAGATGGTGAATTTACTTTTAAAATTCTCATTCTGGTGTTACCTACGACTGCATTTTCAGGAACTTTGATGGTCAATTCTGCAGCCATATCATCCATCCCTGTACTTCCTTTTACAAAACCAATTCTGTAGATCTCACTTTCATTGTCCAAAGTTCCGTTTTGGTTCCAATCGATAAAAGCTGTAAATGTGCTTACTTTATAAGCTGCCATAGCATTTCCTTTTACAGTGATTTTATATTCTTTGTTTCTTTCGACATTTCCAACTTTAGAAATGAAATTCTCATAAGAACTACTTGCATTAGGATCAGAAGCATTTGCTATATCAGCAAACGTAACCGAAGTAATAGGCTCAGAATTTGTCGCAGAAACACTGCAATAAGAAGAAGTACTTGGATTATTTGGCAGAACTCTTATTTTGGTACTTCCTTTAAGTCCTTCTCCTGACCAGTCATTATAGCTCAATGTCCAATTGCCTTCAACAGGAGTAATTGGGACTACACCAGCCGGTGCAAAAAGTGCAGAATTCAAATTGAAATCGATTTCCAATTCTCCCTTATCATCTGCATACATTTCCTCATTTTTATTAAGTTCCCAAGCACCAGAAGCCGGATCTCCGACATTAATTTTCACTTGTCCGTAAGGTACAAGATTCTTAACTTTCACGACAGTTCCAGTGATAAAATCACTCATTTTGAATTCTGCAGGAGTGGCAGTTCCAGTGATAACATTCTTTGGATCTTTGATTACAGTATAATTTCCGGATGCAGTACCGCCGGAAGCATCTACCGCATTTAACGTATAATATCCCAAAGGAGAAACATTGGTCCAGCCATTGAATTGGAAAGTAATATTTCCTGTAGCATCTGTTGTAGATGACAAAGATCTCAAAGCACCTTGAGGATCTACAGATGTAAATTTAATTGTTGAGTTAGCAGCAAAACCACTTCCTGTAACTTTGATCCCGTAAGCCCAATACCAATATTCTAAGATACTGTTTTCCGGCGCAGGGTTACTTGGTACTGTTGTATCTATAGCAATAGTTTGGGCTGATAACATTCCTGATAAAAGTAGGGATGCAAAAAAAGCGTTTTTCAATTTCATATTCTTGATTTTAAATTATAATCAAATGTAACTATGAAACTTTTAAAAAGAAAACTATTACTGTTTGGAATTAAAGAATTTACACGAATATAGACACTATTTTTACAACAACAACAGTCTGTATATCAGAACATTAAAAAGAAAAATAAATCAATACTGATGTTTTATCGATTTCAGCAGTTTAATCTTTTTTCCAATGTAAAATAAACTGATGATCGTAAATAAAATTGTTAAAACAATAAATAAATAGAATAATTTTTGATTATTATCAAATTCTAAATTTTGAGTTTCTATATTTTTTTTGAGCAAATCAGAGAAAGATTTTTTCTCTACATCATCATTCGTAAGCAGATTTTTTTCCAGCTTTTGGTTGTAGTAAAAATACTGAGGTGCTTTATTTTGGTTAAGATAATTTTGACTCAATGCGTCATAAACTTCAGTCAGTAATCCAACATTTCCTGTTCTTCCAATTTTTTTCTCCGTATCCAATAATATCTGATTGGCTTTGATAAAATCCTTCTTGTTGTCGTAAGTTATTGCCAAACCAACTTTTGCATAATTGGAAATTTCACCCATTTTCAAACGGTCAGATTCCTTTATCACTTCCAGAAATAGATTTTCAGCTTCATCTGCTTTTCCAATATCAATCAGAGAATATCCTTTCTGGATTTTAGTAATATTTCTGTTGAGAGAACTGCTTCTGTCATTATTTTTATTGTATTCATTTATAGCCTTATCAAAATAGGTAATCGCAAATGCAGGATCCAGATTATCCTTATAAATCAATGCTTTAACAAAATAAATATTGGCACTCATCTGATTGAGCGACGGATCTTTCAGAAAATCAATAATCGTTTCTGCTCTGTTGAGATAATTGATTGCTTTCCTGTTCAGCTTTAGAATATAATACTGATTACCAATGAATCCTAACGTATTGACCATCATTAATGAATCCTGGGACTTCTGAGAAATATCCAAAGCTTCAAACCCGGATTTTAATGCTGCGGAAGACAAATGCTTTACAGAATATGCGCTTCCTTTTGCAAGAAGTAATTTGCTCTGGAGCTTGTCATCATCAATTTTAGGTTCCAGTTTTTTGACCATTACCAAAGCAGAATCCGGATCCACAAATGCCATTCTATCGACTTCTGTGATCTGCTTTTCCAGATTTTTTTCGGATTGTGAAAAACAAAAGATCGATAACATTAAAAACAAGAGGTACAAAACTTTTTTCATATCAATTATTTTTAAGTTCATCAATAAACTTCGACGGGCTTTTCCCGGTCACATTCTTAAAAATAGTAGTGAAGGTCGTACGAGATGCAAAACCTGCTTCTTCCGCAAGATAACTTGTTTTATATTGCAGATATTCTGGGTTTTGAGTTAATTTATCAACGATATAATTTACCCTCAGTTCATTGAGATAATTGTTGAAATTTTTGCCTTTATGCTTATTGATGACCTCCGACAAATACTTGGAATTCGTATTCATCCGTTTTGCCAGAACTGATAAGGAAAGCGACGGATCTCTTACATCCTTGCTTTTTTCGAAAGTCTCAAGATTAGAAAGTATCAGATTTTCAGTCTTTTCCGGAATGGTAAACACGTGGCTTGCCTGGAAATCTTTCAATTGATCACTTAGCCGCTGCTCATATTCTTTAGAAATATTTTCCTTTTCAAATTCTACAGTTGCAACATTGGCCCTACTTTTAATAATAAAATAATATATCAAACTGATTATCAAAGATAAAGCTGCAATCACAAACAATAAAAACAAAATTTTATTTTGGAAATCTTTCTGTTCGTGGATTTTAGAATTTTCTTTTTGATCGATAAGATTGATGACGTTTACCCGAGCTTCCTGTTTATCCGCTAAAGTCGATTTTAATAATTTGATGTATTCTTTTCTGGTATTGAAACAATCACCGGAATTGCTTCCACAAGCCTTTTGTGACCAATCTTTGTAGAGATCGATAAAGAAAACGCCATCGTTGAATTGTGGAAATTTTTTCTTTAAATCGTTAAAATCAAACTCGCTAAATGTTCCGGTATTAATCTTAGATTTTAAATCAATTAATTCTGACAGAAACTGAAAATATCGCTCAGACTTTCCAAAATCGCCAGCAGTTTTATTCTCTATATTTGATTTAATAATCTGTAATCGTGAAATATATGTAGGATCAAGTTCTGTTTTATCATTGATATGACTTTGGATTTTAACCAGACTTTCTCTGGATTTTCCTTGATGATACAACTTTAAAATCTCTAATTCATTCTTCCAGGATTCAACACAGGCTTTTTCTTCCTCTTTTTTCAATGATTTTGAAAGTTCAGTAATATCCTCAAAAACCTCATTGTATTCATCAAAAAAACCAAGTTCCAAGTATAATTTCCCGATCAGATATTCATTCTTTGATTTAAGGAAATTATTATCAACATTTTCCGAAATCCTGTCTGCCGAAATCAGCTTTACGACAGCATCGTTGTATCTTCTTAAATTAAAATAAATTTCGGATTGAAGAAGCAGAGCATTGTAAACATCTTCCGTAGTTCCAAAACTCTGATTTGAAACAATATATTGCGCTGTTTTGGTTGCCTTTTCCGGATCGGAATACATCAATGTTTTCACATCTTTTGCCAGGTTCTGAGCATCATTTACCTGAGCGCTTACATTCATTGCAAGCACCAAAAATAATAGCAAAGAAAAGAAACCAACTCGCATTTTTTGAAAAAATCAAAGACAAGGTTTAAAGATAAAAAATTCTAAGATCATTTCAATTTAAAAAATCAAATAAGATTAAGATTTGATTAATTTTCCAATACTTTTCCTGTGATTTTTTTACGATGCTGAATTCCCCAATCGGCAAGGTTTTCAATGACTTTTTTCAAAGTGTAGCCATATTCTGTAAGTTCATATTCTACGCTGATCGGCTGTGTCTTTAGAACTGTTCTTTTTAATAGTTGATTAATTTCCAGATCTTTCAACTCGCTGCTCAGCATTTTTGCCGATATCCCGTCGATTTCTTTCTGCAGATCAGAAAATCTCATTTTATTATAACATAATGCCGCGATGATGTGGATTTTCCATCTTCCTTTGAGTACGTCCATTGTATCCTGAACAGCAAGCATATTGGTTTTACAACATTTTATTTTCATAAGTTTTTTTAATAATCAATTATTCTTCTTGATATATGATAAGAAATCATATTTTAAAATCACACAATGATTTAATTATCAATCAAGTAACTTTTTAGTAACAATAACTTTTTGTAACCTTATTACAAAAATAAACTTTTCTTAATTAACTTTGTTTCTTCAATTTAAAAAAATTATAAAAAATGAGTTTGTTAGAAGACCTTAACTGGCGTTACGCAACAAAAAAAATGAACGGCGAAATCGTTCCTCAAGATAAAGTAGATTATATTTTGGAAGCCGCAAGATTGGCTCCTTCTTCTTCAGGTTTACAGCCTTACAGATTATTCGTCATTACCAATAAAGAATTATTGGAAAAAATTCAGCCGATTGCTTTTGACCAGGCTCAAATTACAGATGGTTCTCATCTTTTAGTTTGGGCAGCCTGGGACGGCTATTCCCACAACAGCATTTCTGAAGTTTTCGAAAAAACGACTGCTGAAAGAGGAATCCCAACGGAAGCAATGGATGACTACAAGGCAAGACTTTGGGGAATGTACGAACCACTTGGAAGCGAGTGGCACGCAACTCACGCAGCAAAGCAGGCTTACATCTCTTTCGGATTGGCAATTGCGGCTGCAGCTGAACAAAAAGTGGACGCAACGCCAATGGAAGGTTTTGATATGAATGCGCTTGACGAACTTTTAGGTCTAAGAGAAAAAGGACTTAAAAGTGTTGTGATTTTGCCTTTAGGCTACAGAGACACAAGCGGGGATTGGTTGGTAAATCTGAAAAAATACAGAACACCAAACGAGGAATTCATCACAGAATTAAAATAAAAGAAAAGCGACCTGAAAAATTTCAGGTCGCTTTTTTTTCTTAAGTCTAAAGTTAAAATCTAATTTCTAAAATCTAACCTCTAACTTCTATTATTAATATCCTAATAATTTCAGAACATCTTCCGCTCTTTGTTCTTCACGGAAAAGCTCGTAGGTAAAGTTTCCATCCTCATCTTTATCAATCAAAATATGCTTTGGCTGAGGCATCAGACAATGGTGAACACCGCCGTAACCGCCAATCGTTTCCTGATAAGCGCCCGTATGGAAAAATCCGATGTACAAAGCTTTTGTCTCATTGAAAACCGGAAGATATATCGCATTCGTATGCTGCTCGGAATTGTAGTAATCATCTGAATCACAAGTCAGTCCACCAAGAAAAACCCTTTCGTAGGAATCTTCCCAACGGTTAAGCGGCAACATAATGAAGTGACGGGAAATCGCCCAGGTATCAGGCAAAGTCGTCATAAAAGAGGAATCAATCATATTCCACTTTTCTCTGTCGTTTTGACGTTTCTGAGAAATAATTTTATATAAATGTCCACCACTTTCTCCAACGGTGAAACTTCCGAATTCCGTGTAGATATTTGGTTCTTCAACACCTTCTTCTTCACAGAATTTCTTGATTTGAGAAACAATTTCGTTGACCATATACTGATAATCATAATCGAAATTAAGAGAAGTCTTAATCGGGAAACCACCGCCAATATTAAGAGAATCAACTTCCGGTGCAATTTTTTTCAATCTTGCGTAAACGCGGAGACATTTGTACAACTCATTCCAGTAATAAGCCGTGTCCTTGATTCCTGTATTGATGAAAAAGTGAAGCATTTTCAATCTCGCATTCGGATGTTCAGCGATTTTCTGGCTGTAATATGGAATAATATCTTTGTATCCGATTCCTAATCTGGAAGTATAAAATTCGAACTTCGGTTCCTCTTCCGCTGCGATTCTGATTCCGATGTCAAAAGTCCTGTCGATGCTTTCTGTCAGCTTATCCAGCTCTCTGTAATTGTCAAGAATCGGTGTGATATTTTCGAAACCGCTGTTAATTAAGTCAGAAATCTTCGCCAGATAATCGTCGGTCTTGAAACCATTGCAAATCACTTCAATGTCTTTCGTTACTTTTCCTTTATCATAAAGGGATTTCACGATGTCCATATCGTAAGCAGAAGACGTTTCCAGACTGATGTCATTCTTCAAAGCTTCTTCTACAACAAAAGCGAAATGGCTGGATTTTGTACAATAACAGTATCTGTAAGTTTTCTGATAATCGTTCTTTTCAAAAGCTTCTTTGAACCAGAATTTTGCCCTTTCAATATTCTGAGAAATTTTTGGTAAATAATTGAACTTCAAAGGAGTCCCGAATTTTTCCACAACTTCCATCAGGTTGATATCGTGGAATTTCAGATTATTCTCTTCTACATTGAATTCTTCTGTAGGAAAATAAAGCGTTTGGTCAATTAGTTCAGAATATTTTATTTTCATTTCCGGCTAAAAAAAGTTAATTGTTTTACGGTACAAAAATGATGAAATAAACTGAATTTCTACGTTAATAAATCCATAAAAAATGATGATGATATTTGTTGGCCGTTTGTTTATTATTTTTAAATTTAAATTCTAAAAAAACGCAATGAATTTATCAGAAATCAAAGAAGAATTAATAGAAAATTTAAGAGCTACAACTGAAACAGAAATTTTAGCAGGGAAATTGGAAAAGGTTTTTATACCGTGGTTACTTGAGAAAACAAATTCTTCTGACAAAAACATTGAAGAAGCTCTAGAGGAACAACGGAAGATAATTTCTCATAATTTCATGCAGTTTTTAAAATTATCTGAAGTTAACAAATCTATTGATAGATTTTCTGAAGGTCAAAAATATCTTTCTGATTTAAACCTGAAAATATCAGTAATAGACGAAGTTCAAGATCTAATACATTGGAGAGATTTCCGAGATTATACAAAGGACTACATGCACAACCAAGATGAAGTTAAAAGGTCTTTATCAAAACTAGCATCAAATTTTAAACCTGAACTTGATGAAATTTTTGATTCTAGTAACATAGAAAAATTTTGCAAAGAAAAGAAAGCAGAAATTTCTTCCGAAATAGAATCTTTAAAAAAATCAATTGAAAGTTTTCCCAGAGAAATACAGAAATCGTTTATGATTTTAAGAGATAAAAATGAAGAAGTTAATTTGTTAGCAAACGAAGAAAATGCACTTCGCTTTTTTTACAGAATAATGCTTGACAAGGAATTGAGGAATAATTATGTTGAAATTCAGTCAATCCGTTTTTATTTGAAGGAGAATTCCAACCAATCAGAATTGCCCCTATCTCATTATTTAAAACCTAAACAAAACATTTTACCGAAAAATTGGAGAAAATGCCTGAATAAAATGCTTTCAGAAAAGATTCCAAACTTTAGTGGTGAAAAGAAAAACTGGAAATTTGTTAAAGGCGCAAATAAGCTCTCAAGTATAGATTACTCTTATTTACTAGCCCTAAAAAGTGCTTTGAATTATCAAGAGGAAATCATGACAGAAGACAACGAAATATTTCTTGCACTTTCTGGCGGAATGATGTCAAAAATTTGTTTCCAGGAAAAAGCTTCTTTTATTGAAACCTTCCAGGAAAAAGAAGTAGAAATTTATTATCAAATAAATCATCACAGTGATTCTCAAACTCTCTACAGCTATGTCTCAATTAAATATCCAAATAAATGGATTTTGCTTACGAAAGAATTTGTAATCGAAATAGGTTTTGAATCTGCACCAATACTTTTTGGCAATGCTTCTATAGCAGAAGTTGCAACAGCTAAACAAATTGAGGATATTGAGGAAGAAGAAAGAAGTGCCCGAGAAAGAGAGGATGAGGAAAATGAAAAAAGCAGAAGACGATTTTATTAATTTCCCACAAAAATCAGCAAATCGCCTTCTTTATATTTAATTGAAACTTTCTGATTTTCTGCAATATTGCGGGTTCCAATTCTTTCTCCAAGAACCAAATCTTCTTTGTAGAGTGGCCATTTCAATCCTTTGGTTTCTATGTTTTTAGCGATTGGAAACGGCATTAATGAAATCATTTTGTCCTTCATATCAAAAATTGAGAAATCTTTCGGAATAAAATAATAGGATGAATAATTATCAAAAAATCTAAGATTCAATTTATCTTTAAAGAAAAAAGCGACACTCAAGTTCCCTAAAAAATGGTCTTGTTCTCCTCCACTTGCACCGTAAACATCGATGTTTTCAAAACCTTTTGCGAGAATAATTTCTATTGCTTTGTGAAAATCGGTTTTATTTTGGTCTGGCGTTTCTATGATTTCAAAACGGTGAATTTTGGATTGAAGAATTTCCTCGTCATTTGAATGAGAATCGAAGTCGCCGGAAATAAAATCCAATTCTTCTAATGGAAAATTCAATTCTTTCAAATAATGAAAAGCACCGTCTGTACAAGCAATCAATTCATAATCTGATAGATTTGGAAATTGACTTGGTGGTTCGCCGTTGATGAAAAGTAGGGCTTTATTTTTCATTATCCTTTTTATGTTTCGTCTTGAAGAAAAAGCCCTCTTTGGTTTGTTTAGTCGGTTTTGAAACTGCACAAGAACTCAAAAAAGTTGCTCCGATTATGATTAAAATTACTTTCCTCATCTAACTTCTATCATTCGGATTCCAATATTCCTCCGACTCATTATTCAATTTCGAAACATATCTCGCTAACACAAAAAGATAATCCGACAAACGATTCAAATATTTGATTAATTCCGCACGCACTTCTTCCGATTGATTCAGGAAAACCAAACTGCGTTCCGCACGTCTGCAAACCGTTCTCGCCACGTGAAGAAATGTCGCTGCTTTTCCACCGCCAGGCAAAATAAAATATTGCAGAGGTTCCACTTTCTCTTCCATCGCATCCATCCAAGTTTCCAATTCTTCGATTTCTTTGTCTGAAATTACCAATGGCAATCTCGCTTTTCCATTAGCCAAAAACAATTTATCAATTGGTGTTGAAGCTTCGGAACCAACTGTAAAAAGGTCAAATTGGATTTTTTTAAGTTGATTAATGACATCTTCATCATCAATGTGAGATTTTGCAACGCCAATGTTCGCATTCAGTTCATCAATATTGCCGTAAGATTCTACTCTTGCGCTGGCTTTGGAGATTCTGCTTCCGCCGTAAAGTCCTGTTTCGCCTTTGTCTCCTGTTTTTGTATATATTTTCATTCTGAAATATTATTGGATAAAATTAAACTTTTTATTTTTGAACCACATAGGCACAATAGAATTTAAAACAATTTTTTCTAAAAGTTCAAAGAGCTATTTAAACTTAATTCTGCTAAGCATTTTCTATGTGTCTATGTGGTTTTTAAATTAATTCTTAAATTGCTGTAATGAAAAAGCCATTTCAAAAAACCACCAATCTCATTCATATTTATCAGCAGTTGCGACGCTTCATCAAGCCTTACCGAATGATGATTTTTGTGACATTACTATTGACTTTTATTGGTGCATTGTTCGCTCAGGTCAATCCTTTGGTTTTGAAATATACGGTGGACGAAGTGACAAAACTGACGCAACTTCCAAACCCGATGAAAGAAGGAATCCACGTTTTGACTTTAATTTCCATCATCCTTTTAGGAAAAGAATTGGCGAATATTTTCATTCAGTTTGGGCAGAAATTTTATGGTGAAAAAATCAGGATTAATGTCAGTTCCGAACTCGCGCAAGAAGCCATCAACAAAATCCTGACTTACCGGATTGCCTACTACAACGATGAAAACCACGAATCCGGAAAACTTCAAATCCGAATAGACCGAGGAATTGAAAGCTTGACGAAACTCGTCCAGAATTTTTTCATTGATATTTTGCCACTATTTTCAACAGCCTTCATTGCATTGGTTGTGATGTATATGCAGAACATTTATGTTGGTTTGGTTTCAACTTTTGTGATTCCGATTTACTTTTATGTCACATCAAGACAGGCAAAAAAATTAGGAAATGTAAGACGAACACTCAGAAATCAGCGGGAGCAGAAAACGTCCGGACTTTTGAATTTAATTAATTCCATAATGGTTATCAAAAGTTTTGTCCGAGAAAAATTTGAAGGAAGCAAGCAATACAATCTTCAGATGAAGCTGATGGAAAGCCAGCTTTACACAAGACGAACCAGTTTTATTTATGATGGTTTGAAAACTTTTATCGAGCAGTTTGGAGTTGTTTTGATTATCCTTTTGACCGTTTATCTCGTGCTGGACCAACAGATGACGATTGGTGCAATTATGCTTCACATTATGTTGTTCAACAACGTTTCGGCGCCTATTCGTCAGCTTCACAGGATTTATGACGATATGAATGACGCCTTCATTTACGCTGAAGGTTATTTTGAAATCCTGAATGCCGACGAAGAAACCGAACCGAACGGAACCATCAATAACATTCCTATCAAAGGAAATTTCGAAATCAAAAATGTAGATTTCACTTATCCAAACGGAATGAAAGCCCTTCATAATGTTTCTCTGAAAATCGAAAATGGAAAAACGACCGCTTTGGTGGGACTAAGTGGTGCTGGAAAATCAACAATCATCAATCTGCTTTGTAAATTCTACGAACCAGATTCCGGCGAAATCCTTTTGGATGGCAATAATCTGAATGATTTTGATAATGACTTTCTGCGTGATGACCTTGGTTTGGTGCTTCAAAAAAATCACATTTTCAAAGGAAGCATCGAGGATAATATCCGTTACGGAAATCTCCACGCAACATTTGACGAAATTAAAGAAGCGGCAACAAAAGCTTATCTCCACGAGCAGATTTTGGATTTGCCGGAAGCTTACAACCACGATGCCACACAACTTTCCGGCGGACAGCAACAAAGAATTGCCATCGCCAGATTGTTCCTGAAAAATCCACCCATTATTTTCCTTGATGAACCAACAGCAAGTTTGGACGCCATCGCCACGGAACAGATTAAAAATTCTCTTGACGCTATAAAACAAGGAAGGACAGTTGTGATTATTTCACATTCCTTGTCGCAGATTTTGGATTCGGATATGATTTATGTGATGAAAAAAGGCGCAGTTGTAGAAAACGGAACGCACGAAGAATTGTATGAAAAAGACGGAACTTACCGTGAAATCTTCGATGCGTCTGCAAGAAGTCTGAATCTTGATAGATTGGTGAAAACTTATAAAGATGAATGAAGACCATTACATTAAAAAAATAGACCGCATCACGTCAATTCTGGTGCAGCTACAAAGCAAACCGATTGTCCGTGCACAGGATTTGGCAGATAAATTTGAAGTGAGTGTCCGGACGATTTACAGAGATATTAAGACTTTGGAAAATGCCGGCATTCCGATTTTTGGAGAATCTGGTTCCGGCTATTCTTTGGTTGATGGTTACAAACTTCCGCCCGTTATGTTCACTAAAGAGGAAGTTTTAAGTTTTATCACTGCAGAAAAACTGATGCAGAATTTCTCGCACGAAAGTCTCGGTTCTCATTATAATTCGGCGATGGAAAAGGTGAAATCTGTACTTCGAAATTCTGAGAAAAATCTTGTGACCGATATTGAAAATCAAATCAACATTTATTCTTATCAGCCGGAAAAAACGGATTCGATTAAAAATATTATTCCCACAATTCTGGAAAGCATTTCTGAGAAAACGCAACTGAAAATCAATTATGAAAGTGCGAAAACTGAAACTTCGGAACGGATAATTGAAGCGGTTGGGATTTTTTATGAATTCAACTATTGGTATGTGATGGCCTTTTGTACAATGCGAAAAGATTACCGGCAATTCCGGGTTGACAGGATTCTGAAAATCATTAAAACCGAAAATCCTTTTCATCAGGAATATGGAAAAGTCGCTGATTATAAGCAAAAATCGAATACAGAAAAAGTCCAGGTCAAGCTTTTGGTCGAGAAGAAAATAATGCCTCACATTATGCATTCGATGAAATATTACGGTTGGATTGCAGATGAAGAAACGGAAAACGGAATGCTAATAACCTTCGAAACGAGCTGGATTGATGAGGGTTTTCCCCGCTGGTTGATTACCTTTGCGGATTATGCTGAGATTATTGAACCGGAATATCTCAAGGATACAATGGCGGATTTAATCCAAAATATTTCTAAAAAATTAAAATAAAAAATATGAAGTCTTTACTTTTACAAAGTTTTTTATTAATGGCAATTGCTTATTCCACGGCACTTTCTGCCTGTTCCGCATTTCTGTTGCGGGGAAAAGACCATTGCGTGGTTGGATTCAATGAGAACTGGAAAACGATGCCCGGAATGATTGTCGTGAACAAACGTGATGTTTTGAAACGAAATATCAGCTGGGAAAATCTGACCACTGACAATCTGACTTCCAAAAAACAATGGACTTCGAAATATGGTTCTGTGACTTTCAATCTGTTAGGTTACGATTTCCCTTGTTATGGCGTGAACGAAAAAGGGCTTTTCCTGGTGGAACTTTATCTTGAAGAAACATCGAAAATTGTAAATCCAAAACAACCAAATATGTTCTGGGCGCAATGGATTCAATATCAACTGGATAATTATAAAACGGTTAAAGAAGTTGTTGACAATCTGAACAAAGGTCCAAACATAGATTGGTGGCCCAACGCCGCAGGAAGTCATTTTTTCCTGACCGATGCGAAAGGAAATGCTACAACGATTGCTTTGCTGAACGGAAAATACAAAGTCCTGACTGACAAAGAAATGCCGATGCCACTTTTGTGCAACAACCAATATAAAAAAGATTTTGATAAAGCTAAGAAATTTGATTTTCTGGGAGGAAATGAGAAATTCGATTATGAGAAAAGCGGAAATTGGGACGACCGCTACAACCGCGCTTATTATATGCTTCAAAATTACAAATACGACGGAAAACCAGTAGATTACGCCTGGAATATTCTGGATTCTGTTCACGCCGGAGAATGGCAAACTGTGATTGATGCTAAGAATATGAACTTATTTTTCCGTTCAGATTTAAAGAAAGAAATTAAGAAAATTGATTTGACAAAACTTGATTTCTCCAAGAATTCTACTGTGAAATATCTGGATATTCATACCGATGAATTGGGCGAAGTGAATCAGGATTTCCAACCGTTGACATTGCGTAAAAATAACGAATATGTTGAAAAAGGTTTTCCGATTGGTTATGACAACAAAGAATTTGCAACTTCGGAAACATTTGCAAAACTGAAGGAAAATATTGTAAAACTATTTAAAAATATGTTACCAAATTAAAAAATAGTTTTCGGATAAACTGAAAAATGAATGCGGGTTTCTTCGGATATATTGATTATAAGAACTATGATCTTTTAACTTCTGATTATTAAAATATTCTTTCAAGATTTAACAATCCTTATATTTCCAATCTAACTTCTAACCATTAAAAATCATTGATGAAAAAATTACTCTTTCTTTTTGTTTTAATTTGCCTGAAACTAAATGCCCAAACTTACAGCTTAAGCGGGAAAGTGACCGATGATAACAATGCGCCTCTGGAAAACGCAACGGTTTCATTAATCAAACAAAAAGATTCCTCCATCATCAATTTTACAGGAACTAATCAAAAAGGGAATTTTAGTTTTAAAGTTCCAACTCAGAATGAGCCTTCGTTTTTACAGATTACAGGCGATAAACTCAAAACCTATTCCAAAAAATTCGATGTTATTAATAAGGATGAAGAAATTGGAAATATCAAATTAATAAAAGATCTCGTTACGAATATCGAAGAAGTTCAGATTACTGTTTCACCTGTCAAAATCAAAAAAGATACGGTTGAATACACGGCTTCATATCTGAAAGTAAAACCTGATGCGAAAATTGATGAGTTATTGAAAGAAATTCCAGGCGTAGAAACAGATGAAGATGGAAAGATAACGATTAACGGAAAACCTGTGAACAAAATTCTCATCAATGGAAAGCCATTTTTCAATAAAGATGGAACGATTGCTCTACAGACATTCCCTGCAGACATCATCAAGAAAATCCAATTCACAACATCGAAAACGAAGGAAGAGGAATTCACGGGAAGAACGCCGAAATCCGACAGTATGACGGTCAACTTCAACATCGATGAAAAGAATAACAAAGGAAATCTCAACAATCTGAGTCTAGGTTACGGAACGAATAAACGGTATGAAGGTAATCTTTTTATGACAAGATTCCAGAAAGACAGAAACATTGCTTTGATTGCTGCTTCCAACAATATCAATACAACAGGATTTTCTGTCGATAGTTTTTTTGACAGCGGGACCAAAAGTAAAAATTCCGCAGTAAATGGTCGTGCCGTAAACAGTGGAATCCTGAGAACATCGATGATTGGAATTAATTATGCGGATAAAATCGGAGACAATCTGGATTTGGAGAAACTCAGTCTTCAATACAATGACAGCAATCTGGAAACCTATTCCAAAACTTCGAGAACAACTTTTCTGCCGGATTACAAACTTGATAAAAACTCAGAACGGAATGGCAATTCTGACACGCGGAAATTCAATGCAAGTACCGATGCCAATATCAAAATCGATTCTCTTACAAACATTACTATTTCTGCCAATTTTGCGAACACTTCGGTTGATAATGTCAGCGACAGCAATACTTTCACACTACGAGATGACGAGAATCTAAACAGCAGCAAAAGTTCTGTGAGAGGGAATTCTGAGAATAATAACTTCAGTCCGACGATTGGTTTGACGAGACGATTCAAAAATACAAGACGGTCACTTTCGGCTTCTATTAATAATACTTTTGCGCAAAGTGTGAACCGGAATTACAATCTTCAGGAAACTTTGTTTTTCCAAACGCCGGAAGATAATGATTATAGAAATCAGTTTTCTCAAACCAAAAATTCGAGAAATACTTTCGGAGCTGACTTCAAATATTTTGAACCGATTTCTGACTCAGCGACGGTTTCTTTGGAAATGAATTTTGACCACCAAGATTTGAGTAATGAAAGAATCGTGAATGATTTTGATACTAATTCAAATCAATACTCAAGTTATAATTCACTATTATCTAATACATTAAATCAAAATAATGATTTTCTTAATACAGAAATCAATTACAACCTCAACAAAGAAAAACTGACTTTCCGCGCTGGTGCGAATCTTAATTATTCAAAGCTTGACCTTAATTCCATTTACAATCAGGAAAATACGCCGCTGAAAAAGAATTTTGTGTTGCCGGAATATAGTTTGATGTTTCAATATAAATTCACGAAAAGCAAGAGTCTGAGAATTACGAACAATGCCAATTACATAATTCCGGCGGCAATGGAATTGAATCCGTTTATTGACATTTCAAATCCATTAAGTGTCGTCCAAGGAAATGAAAATTTGAAAAGTACTTGGCAAAACTCTACAAATATTAATTATAATTCTAATGACATTGCGAGAGGAATTAACTTTTTTACCTCGATGAATTTCAGTTATATCAATAATGATATTGTGGATTTTTCTTACTTTGATGAGTCCGGGAAACAGTTCAGTACTTATGCCAACATCAGCGGAAACAAGCGTGCAAACTTCAACACGTCGTTTTCCAAAAGTTACAAATGGAACGGAAACCGATTGAGAATTGCGCCAACTTTCTCGACAAGTTACAGTTACAGAAAAGGGTTTGTGGACGCCACGCAATTTACGAATGATATTTATACGCTTTATCCAAGACTGAATGTGACTCTCAATTGGAAAGACATTATGGATGTTCGTACATCATTCGGAATCAATTATTCTTACTCGCATTACACTAATTACAGTCTGGACAAAACAAAAATTGCCAATCAAACTGTCAATATTGGAACGACCAATTATTTCCTGAAGAAAGACCTTTTCTGGGAAAATGATTTCCGATATGCTAACAATTCCAACATTTCTGCAGGTTTCAACCGAGCGTCTTATTTCTGGAATTCGAGTTTGACTTATCAGTTTTATAAGAAACAGATGATGTTGAAATTCAAAGTTTATGATTTGCTGAATCAGCGTCAAAATATTACACGAACGATTGGTGACAATTATGTTGAGGATAAGGAAGAATTGATTTTGCGCCGTTATTTTATGCTGACTTTGATACTTAAATTCAATAAAATCGGCGGAAGTAAATCTTAATACAAAACCTCTTTCGTCAAAATACTTTCGATATTATCCGGATAATTGACCTCAATCAAACTTTCAGAATTAATCCATTCTCTGATTTTTATCGGATCCAATTTATCTGAACTGGCAACGCCCATTTTCTGAAGCGCAAACGCATTACATTCCTGTTCGTATTGATTTTCGATTGGAATCACAAATAATTTTTTATTCATGAAAAGAGCTTCCGCAGGCGTTTCGAAGCCGGCGTTGCAAAGAATGCCTTCACAAGATTCGAACAGTTCCAGATATTTTTTCTCGTCAATCGGGAAAATCTCCACATTGTTGAACTTCTGAATTTGTTTCGCATATTTTGAAAAAACTTTCCATTGGACATCAATTCTCGTCAGGAAATTAGTAATCACTTCATCCGAAAAACTTGGAAGGTAAACGAGATAATGACCTTGATTGTTTGGATTCAGATTTCTGATTTTTTGTCTGATGACCGGCTTTTTGATATGCGAATTATAATTCTCGAAATGGAAACCAATTTTCTTTTTGCAAGGCACATAATTATTGAGAATCAAACTTCCCAACCAATCTTTTTTCTCAGGTTTCGGTGTTTCTTTGAAGGTCAGAGAAGCCTGATGGCTGAGTTCCACAATTGGCAGATTTTTAAGTTTCGCCGCCCAGCCTGTTAATGGCTCAAAATCATTGATAATCAGATCATAAGCTGATAAATCTAAATCTTTGATAACTTTCGCTGCCTTACAGAAATTGTTTTCCAGAAACGTCTTTTTATAAGATAATCCACCCGTTTTGTTATAAAGCAAGGAAACTCCTTTGAAACGGAAATCAATATCAAAATCTGACTTCAGCTGCGTCTGATGACCACTAATCAGAGTGTCTACCAAAGCATGTTTTTTCAAAATGGGAATGATTTCCTGAGCTCTGGCGAGATGTCCGTTTCCTGTGCCCTGGAAGGCGTATAATACTTTCATTAATTGTGTTTTTATATAATTTGAGTTACTATTTTCATGAGTTCCTCGCTGTTCATTTCTTTTAATTCTTCAGGTTCCTCGTCATTCAAAGTGTGTTTTTCGTCTTCATAGACGAAGAGTTTCCATTCGCCGTTTTGATATTCCAGAGCCGATAGATTTTCCACCCAATCGCCGGAATTCAGATACGTACATTTTCCTTTTTTCCCAATTACTTCCCGGATTTGAGGTTGATGAATGTGTCCGCAAATCACGTAATCGAAGTTATTTTCAATCGCTAATTCGGAAGCAGTCAATTCAAAATCGCCGATATATTTCACAGCTTTTTTGACATTATTCTTAATCTTTTTTGAGAATGAATATTTCTCTCTTCCAATTTTTTCTAAGAACCAATTCACCAGATTGTTAATCGCAATCAGCAAATCGTAACCTTGCCCGCCGAGTTTTGCAATCCATTTGGAATGCTGAACCGACGCATCGAAAACGTCGCCGTGAAAAATCCACGCTTTCTTGTCGCCAAGTTTTAAAACGTGTTTGTTACACAATTTCAGTTTTCCCAATTCAAAATCTGTGAAGTTTCTGAACGCTTCATCGTGATTGCCTGTGATGTAAAAAACCTCCGATTCCTTGGTCGCAAATGAGATTAATTTCTTGACAACTTTGAGATGCGATTTCGGGAAATAGGATTTCTTGAATTGCCAGATGTCGATGATGTCGCCATTCAGGATCAAAGTTTTCGGCCGGATGGAAGTGAGATAACGCAACAATTCCTTCGCCTTGCAACCGTAAGTTCCAAGATGCACATCGGAAATAATGACAATTTCGACATCTCTTTTATTCATAATCAGATTTATACAAAGAACGATTTCTAATTTGAACTGTGCGTGAATCGTATTTTATATTTGATGATGCGAAACGGATGAATTTCCTGATTGTCTTAATATTAATTTAAAAAATAAGTGGTTATTCTCTCAAAAATATTAGTTTTGTTCAGTTACAATTTACATTAGAAGTTATGAATCTGTGATTACGCGATTCTATATGACTTTTAAAACAAATAAAATTTACTTATGAAAGGTCAGAATAAACTGTTTATCGCAATTATCGTCGCATTGATTTTGGGCGTAATTTTAGGAGGAATTGTCCACACCAAGTATCCGGAATCAAATGCAGAATTTGCCAAAAACATCAAGTTACTGGGAACGGTTTTTATCCGACTGATTCAGATGATTATCGCGCCATTGGTTTTCTCGACCTTGGTTGTTGGAATTGCTAAAATGGGCGACATCAAAATGGTGGGACGCGTTGGGACAAAGGCGATGCTTTGGTTTATCTCGGCGTCTTTGGTTTCCTTGTCGATTGGATTGGTTTTGGTGAATTGGCTGGAACCCGGTCACGTGACACAACTTCCGATTCAGGATGTTTCGTCCGCTTCTGACATTGTAAAAAACAGCAAAGGATTTTCTGCGGAAGACTTTGTGACACACATCATTCCGAAAAGTTTATTCGAAGCTTTTGCTACTAATGAAGTTCTTCAAATCGTGGTTTTCTCCGTAATGTTCGGAATTGCGCTTTCTGCGATGGGCGAAGAATATACGAAACCAGTCATTAAAGGTTTAGATATTATTGCTCACGCGATTTTGAAAATGGTAGGTTACATTATGTGGGTTGCGCCGTTGGGTGTTTTCGGAGCTATTTCTGCGGTGGTTGCGACGAATGGTTTTGAGATTTTCAAAGTCTACGCAATCTATTTAAGAGATTTCTTCTTTGCTCTTGGCATTCTTTGGTTGGTACTTTTATTAGTTGGATATATGATTCTCGGCAACAGACTTTTCGAATTGTTGAGAAGAATTAAAGAACCTTTGCTGATTGCATTTTCCACCACAAGTTCCGAAGCCGTTTTCCCGAAATTGGTGGAAGAATTGGAAAGATTTGGTTGCAACAGCAGAATTGTTTCTTTCATTTTGCCTTTGGGATATTCCTTCAATCTGGATGGAAGTATGATGTATATGACATTTGCCTCGATTTTCATTGCTCAGATTTACGGCATCGATATGCCACTTGGACAACAAATCATTATGCTTTTGGTTTTGATGTTGACGAGTAAAGGAATTGCCGGTGTTCCAAGAGCGAGTCTGGTAATCATCGTCGCTGCTTGTGGAATGTTTGATATTCCGGTAGAAGGAATTGCGTTGATTTTACCAATCGACCATTTCTGTGATATGGGAAGAAGTATGACGAATGTTTTGGGTAATGCCTTAGCGACTTCTGCGGTGAGTAAGTGGGAAGGGCAGTTGGAGAGTTAAGCATCAATTAGATGAAAGCAATCTTATCTTTTTTCATTTTAATGTCATTATTCGGTTGTCAGAAAAATATTGAGCCTGATGAATTCCTTGGAACTTGGATTATAGATGGAATACCATATTCTAAAGCTAAAATCACTTTCTCTAAAAATCACACTTTTGAATATGTTGAAAAAAATGACTTTTCAAATAGTAATTCCAATGGGAAATGGGAAATCCGAAAAGATACTTTGATTTTAAATTCTGTTTTTCCGAACGAGTGTTTGTATGTAAACTATTTTTCACAAGGCTGTAATGATGAACAATCTGCTGTATTCAAACTTTTTATAGAAACAACAATCGTAAATTGTCAACCAAAAAACATCAAGAAATTTTTTAGAAAATTCAAGGATACAAAGTTTGTAAAAGATAGTAATTCTTTGGTTTTTATTCCAAAAGGAAACTGCAGTGATTTTGATTTTAAATTCAATATTCATAGATAAATTCTAATTTAGATTCTTTAACTAAATAGATGTGGAAATCCCTAGCCCTGATGGTATTGGAAATCCCACAGCAAGCGATGGGAAAAGCAAGGCGCGAGGAATTGTAACGGATAGCAGGTTCCCGGCTCCTAAAATTCAAATCTTAAATTTTCCAAAATTAGATGTAATAAATCAAGGCTCAGAATTGTCCTTATGTCGTAACCCGATAACTAATGAAACAATCTATCTTAATCTTATTATTCTTAAATCTTTCATTTTTAGGATTTTGCCAAAAAGCAGAGCAAACAAAATTCATCGACAATTATCTCAAAGAAGTGATGAAAACTTACGAGATTCCAGGTTTGGCGGTTGGAGTTGTGAAGAACGATAAAATCATTTTTCAAAAATATTACGGCAGAGAAAATTTGGAATCTGATAAAAAGGTGGATTCAAATTCGCTTTTCAGGGTTTATTCTACGACGAAACTGATTACCAATGTTGCTGTTTTCCAGTTGATTGAAAAAGGACAACTTTCGCTTGAAGATAAAATCTCGAAGTATGTCGACAATCTTCCAAAAGAATGGCAAGATGTGAAAATTAAGAATCTGTTGTCGCATTCATCTGGCATTCCGGATTTTGAAAGAAATAATCTACCCACAAATCTTTCCAATGCTGAAGTTTTTGAGCGACTATCCAAAGAAAAAATGGAATTCGAGACGGGAAATCAGTATAGTTATAATCAGACCAATTATCTGCTTTTGGCGATGACTATCGAAAAAATTACAGGACAAAAGTTTGAAGATTATGTTTTGAAAAATCAGTTTTCTGATGCTACGAATAAAATCATATTCAATTCCAATTCTCTTGAAAAAATCCCGAATCGCATTCAGTTTTACAGATATAATGATTCTCTGAAACAGTATAAAAAATCCACGCACGTTGGAGGTTTGAGAGCTCACCCTGCAAATGGATTGGCAATTTCCCTTCCCGATTTTCTGCAATGGAGCATCCATCTGGATAAAAATCAATTCCTGAAGGACGAGACGAAAAAGCTGATGTGGAAACCGTTTGATTACACCAATAAACAAGATGTTTTTGCACACGGCTGGGAAATTACCAAAACCGGAAATGTAACGTCTTACGGTTTTTCCGGCGGAAATGTGAGTGCTTACAGCATTTTTCCGGAGAATGATTTGTCTATCATTTTTATGTCAAACGGTTACAAATACAATGCTTTTCCACCTTTATATATAATAGTCAATCATATTGCAGGATTGGTTGATAAACATTTGGCCAATCCGTATTGGTCAAGAGAAGAATCGGTAGCTTCTGAAATTATCAATAAGCCTGATGTCAAAAAAGAGATTTATGGTTATCGGATTGAGAATGATAAAGTGATTTTCACTTACAAAATTCCTAAAGATTTAAACGCTGAAGCTATAGATAAAATGTCTGTTGCAGGTTCATTCAATGATTGGAATCCTGGGAATACAGCTTATCGAATGGTTTTAAAAGACAAAAATACGTTTGAATTGGTTTTGCCTAAATCTCAGTTCGAGAAAGGCAAGACTTATGAGTTCCGATTTGTGATGAACAAAAATGGCTGGTTCACCACACCTTACAGCGCACTCAACACCAATGGAAAACCTGATGATAATAATTTGACATTGAGGGTTGATTAATTTTTAATAAAAACACTTCGACTCCGCTCAGTGTGACATTTTTAGTGCTATCGTTCTTTTTTCACGAATGTCAGTCTGAGGCTCTCGAAGACTTTATAAATTCTAATTCCATTTTGTTTGGACTCTTTCAGAATGACAAAATTGTGTTTCTATTGACAAAATGTGATTTGAATAGGAAATCCCTAGCCCTGATGGTAGTGGAAATCCCACAGCAAGCGATGGGAAAAGCAAGGCGCGAGGAATTGCAACGGACAGCAGGTTCCCGGCTCCTAAAATGAGTTGGAGTGTGGGAGAGTTGGTGCGTGGGAGAGTAATTCGCTAAAACTCTATTTCTCTCAAACTCTCCCACCCAACACGTCTGCCAAAAATCATCAGCATAGACAAAATCACAAATCGTATTGATTCTAAATTAATTTTAAAATCCGTAAATTTGCAGGATTAAGAATCAAATTTTTATGCTGACGAAATCAAAGGTTCAGGATTTCCTGAAAGAGATAGAAGTGGATGACCTTGTGAATAATTTCCAGGTAATGGGTGATGATGTATATATTGATATGACTTCTCATTCGCCTGCAATGCACGAGAAAAAGAAATTGGAAGTTGCTATGAAGCAGGCATTTGCTTCGGAATTTGGAGAGCAAATCAATCTTAAATTGAAGATTACTTCTCCAGAATTGCCAGCAACTCCGGTGACAAATGAAATCAAAGGAAAGCAAATTGCTGGAATTCAAAATATCATTGCCATCGCTTCCGGAAAAGGTGGCGTTGGAAAATCTACTGTTGCGGCAAACCTTGCGGTGACGCTGGCAAAAATGGGTTTCAAAGTTGGATTGCTGGATGCGGATATCTACGGACCATCTGTTCCGACAATGCTTGACACAGAAGGTCAAAAACCAATTTCCGTAGAAGTAAACGGCAGAAATCTGATGAAACCAATTGAGAATTACGGCGTAAAAATGCTGTCAATCGGATATTTCTCAGGCGCAAACCAAGCGGTTGTCTGGAGAGGGCCAATGGCTTCGAAAGCGTTGAATCAAATGATTCGTGATGCAGATTGGGGCGAATTGGATTTCTTGCTGATTGATCTTCCTCCTGGAACTGGTGACATTCATTTATCTATCATTCAGGAAGTTCCGGTGACAGGTGCGGTGATTGTGAGTACGCCTCAACACGTTGCTTTGGCAGATGTGAGAAAGGGAATCGCAATGTTCAATATGGAAAGTATCAACATTCCGGTTTTGGGATTGATAGAAAATATGGCTTATTTCACGCCGGAAGAGTTACCTGAGAATAAATATTATATCTTTGGCAAACAAGGTGCTCAGTTTATGGCTGAGGATTTGGGAATTCCGGTTTTGGGAGAAATTCCATTGATTCAGAGCATAAGAGAAGCGGGTGATGTTGGAAGACCGGCGGCGCTTCAGGAAAATTCTAAGATTTCTGAGATTTACATCAAAACTGCTCAGAATATGGTAGAAAGTCTTGTTGAGAGAAACAAAAATCTACCTGCAACCGAAGCTGTGAAAATTACAACAATGGCAGGTTGTTCTCCGAAAAAATAATTCGGAGTCATTAAAAGGAAAATATATAAAATGGATAATAATACAAATCAAATTCAGGAAGAACTGGTAACCAAAGTGATGGATGCTTTGGAAAGTATTCGTCCGTTTTTACAGAAAGACGGCGGCGATATTGAATTGGTTGACGTTCAGGAGAAGAAGGTATTCGTAAAACTTCTGGGAAGCTGCTCAAGTTGTGGCATCAGCAGTTCTACGATGAAGCTGGGTGTGGAAAGCACCATCAAGCAGCACGCTCCGGAGATTGAAGAAGTCATCAGCGTTTAAAAATAAAAATCCCGATTCAGTTTTGAATCGGGATTTTTTTTATTCTACTATTTCAGCATCCTGAATTTGCGAATTTCCTCCTTTTCTAAGTTGGCTTTCCCAAAGCAGGAATTTGTCCACTTCTTTCATCAGCATTGGAATTGCCAAGGCTAAGATTGCCAAATCATCCAAGGCTCCTACTACAGGAACAAAATCCGGAATGATATCGATTGGCGAGATGACATAGATCAACGCCAAAGCCGGAATCAATACATCCGTGAATTTCATTTTATATTCACCTCGGTACCAGAGTTTGAACATCCGGTAAACTGAAGGGATCTTTTGCAAAAACCCTTTGTGCTTGATGGCTTCCTGAGCCAATTTTAATTTTGAATATTTCATTTTTGTGTTTGTTTTATTTTTCGACTAATCAAATTTCGCAAATTCTATTCCAATCAATTAATAGAAAGTCGTAATGTTTTGTTAATTAATTATTAAGTCAATCGGTCTGTCAATTTTGCAAATTGTTTTTCTGCACTTTTTCCTTCATATAAAATACCATAAACCGCATTGATGATTGGAAGTTTCAGCTTCTTTTCTTCACAAATCGAGTAAATCCCTTTCGTAGCATAATAACCTTCTGCAACCATGCTCATAGATTGGATTGCCGATTTCACCGTGTAGCCTTTTCCAATCAAGTTTCCAAGATTTCTATTTCTTGAGAATAGAGAATAAGCGGTTACAATTAAATCGCCTAAATATGCGCTGTCATTCACATCTCTCTTTTCGGGATAGATGGATTCCAGGAAAATTTCCATCTCACGGATCGCATTCGAAACATAAACCGCAATGAAGTTGTCTCCGTAACCCAAACCACTTGCAATCCCCGCTCCTATTGCGTAGATATTTTTCAGAATCGCAGAATATTCGTTCCCGAGAATATCACAGCTTGTATTCACTTTTATATACCAAGATGACAAAATGCTTTGTAAAACATCTGCATCTTCTTTTTGTGCAACTGCAACCGTAAGATAAGAAAGTCTTTCCATCGCCACTTCTTCTGCGTGACAAGGCCCTGCAATGACTGCCTGATTTTTGAATCCGATTTTGAATTCATCTTTCAGGTAATGTGCAACGATGTCATTATGTTTCGGAACAATCCCTTTAATTGCCGAACAGAATAATTTATCCTGATATTCACACGTCATTTTCTCCATAGATTCCGCCAAATAAATGGAAGGAACCGCCAGAATGATGACATCACAATTTGAAACCAACTCATTGATATCAGTTGTAATCTGCAATTTTTTCAGATTAAAGGATACAGTTGTTAAATAAGTTGGATTATGTCCACGTTGTTCGATTGCGCCTTTCACAAATTCGTTACGTACGCACCAATGCACTGTTTTACAATTCTCCACCAGCATTTTTACAATCGCTGTTGCAAAACTTCCGCTTCCTAAAACGCCAACGCGTACATTTTTAGATGATTTAGTCAATTTCTTACTCATACTTTTTCTGCATTTTCATTTGTAAATATCTATAACTTTCCAAGATTACAAATCTAATGTAATTTGTTAATTTACATAAATCTAATTTTCGTTTTACAATAATTTAAGAATAATTAACTTTTATTAATCTTATTTACATCCAGGACAGTGAGTAACATTGATAAAAATAAAATTTCCTTACTTTTGCATTCCATTTTAAAAATCAATTGATGGTCCAATTTCTGAAATCGAAAAAGAAAAAAAATATAGTTCTTATTCTATTATTAATTGCCTGTTTTGTTCAGGCTCTGATAATCGCAAAACTTTATAATGGTGTTGATAATAAAGTATATGAGGTCAATCTCGTAAAAATTAATAATGAAAAGGATAGCGTTGACCATCTTCAGCTCAAGACTGATCTGGCCATTGTGGATCAAAGCATCAGAAGCATTGATGGATTTTTGAAATCGAAAAATATATCTGATCTAAGAATAGAAAATCTCGCAAAAGACAGTCTTCAAAATGAAGTTTATCTCGCAAAAGTGAGTAACAGATACAGTCAATACCTCATCGATCTTGAACAGAAATTACAGCAAGTTCCTTTGGGAATTCCGACTGATGGTTATATTTCTTCCAATTTCGGAATCAGAAAAAACCCAATTCCACCAAAAGCAGATCCAAAACTTGCAGCGCAATCAAATATTGCTGAAGAAAAAGACAGCTTAGGAAATGTCATCAAAAGACAAGCAATTGTAAAAGAAGATAAAAATGCATCCAGCAACGCGCCTGCTGAGAAAGACCAAATGCAGTTTCATAAAGGTCTGGACATCGCCGTTGCTTACGGAAGTCCTGTGAAATGTGCTGCTGCCGGAAAAGTGATTTTCGCTGGCGTAAAAGGTGGTTATGGAAATTGTGTGATCGTGGAACACGGAAATGGTTTGGCAACACTTTACGGCCATCTTTCGGAGATTCTTGTCGAAGCTAATGACAGAGTTAAAGTTGGACAGATTATCGCTAAATCCGGTAATACAGGCAGATCTACAGGACCTCATCTTCATTATGAAGTTCACAAGAATAATCAGCCGATCAATCCGAGGTTGTTTTTGAATTTTTAAGGAATATTATTATTGAGATGCTTCGAGTGCCTCAGGATGAAAACGCAAGTATTATTTGCAATTAAACATTTAAAGAGTTCTACAAATTAAGCATAAAAAAAGCGATCCAAAATCTGGATCGCTTTCTTATTATCTATTAATTGTCATTATTGTTTCTTCTGAAACCTTATATTCTCCTTTTTGGTAGACTTCTTTATTAGAAAGTAAGATTTCGTAAGTATAAATACCTTTCGGGAGATTATATGTACATTCTTTAGATTCTTTTGGAATCACTAATTCTTTTTTGATATCATCGTCCTCAATTTTTCCTATAAGTGATATGCTGATTTTTTCATCCATTTTGTTTTTGAAACAAAAGCTTTCTACAGTTTTAGCATTCGGATCAACAGTTTTGCCGTTTCCTTTGAAAGCTGAAAAACCTTGTATCAATATATTTCCAATGGCAAGACCTTTGTCCAGACCTGTATTTTGGGATTTTAAAAAAAGAGGAGTGAGCAACAAAAAAGCAATCAGCAAATAATTGTTTTTTGTCATTGACTAAATAATTATTTTAATGAGTTAATATTGGATGTAAATCCTTTATAATCAGAAGAGCCTTCGATTTTTTTGAGAACTTTTCCCTTTTTAATGAAGTACGTTACAGGTACGATTTCCGTATAAAATAAACTTTTGGCATCTCTATTTTCCAAAAAATTACGGATAGCTTTTCTGTATGCAGCATTCTGCAAAGTAACATCTGGCATTTCCTTATGGTTCATTAGAAAATTTTTCAGCTTTTCACTATCTTTATCTATAGAAAGTGTCGCAAATTTTACATCCGTATGTTCTTTTTGAATTTTCAAAAATATTGGCATCTCATCCAGACAAGGTTTACACCACGTTGCCCACAGATTGACCACCACTAATTTATCTGTAGAAAGAAACTGTTTATAAAAATCACTTGACTTGATATCATATTGATTATTTATTTCAATATCATCGGTTTGTTTACCCAAATGAACACTTCCAATATCTATACCGACATTATATATGATAAATAAAGCGATTAGTAAAATCCCGAAAATTGTTAACAGTTTCTTTTTCATTTTATTTTAGGTTTATTTTTCTTGTAAAATCCTAAATGCTCAACTGGAAGAAATCATTCTGATATTGTAGATGAGAGATAATCCTGAGGTAATTTTCTTTTGAGTATAAAAAAGATCAATGTTATTGGTGATAAAAAAAGTGCTACTGATTTTATTAATTCTCTTGATAAATGTATGGAAACTTCATTTGTTGTATATATAACTTTTAATGATAACAAATTTTTCCCAATAGTCTTACCATTATTAAGTAGACAGAATAAAAACATGTATAATAAAAATAAAATTCCAAATATACTATACTCCACAGTCCAAACTTTATGTAAAAAATAAAAATTGGTTATAACTGTTTTTGGATTCAAAAAAAAAATTATTCCTGATGTTAGTATACTAATAACAATTATATCAATAAACAATGCAATTAATCTTTTAATAATCATTTTCATTTTTTTAATTTTTCAAAAATTCCTTTCATATGTTCTTCTCCATAGATAACTGCAATTTTCTGATGAGGAGATTCTTTTATGTTTTTAACAACAATATCATTTCTGAAATTAACAAGAACATCATTATGTTGTTTTAAGGGAACTTTATTCTCTTCTTTACATTTTGTGTAATTCTCATAGATAGATGTTTTATAATCACAGTCTGTTAATGTTATCTCTCCATATTTTTTTTCATAATAATCCACAACATCTCTGTAATCCGCATCTGCTCTTTCACTATTCTCTACTGTTAGTCCTAATTCTTCATAAGAAGGCTGATCTATTAATGGCTTTTCATATTTTATATTTGGATATAAAGCTTTAAATTGTTTAGTATAACTAGCTTCTTTTGATAACGGATTTTTTACAATTTTACGAAATTTCCTTACTATAGTTTCATTGATGTTATTGGCACTAGGCAATTCATATATAAAATAGTAATTTTCATTTTTTAAAGAGTCTATCTTATTCTTCACATCATTATAAAAAGATTTTGTCCCTAGATGATGCATTGGTATAAAAACTATTTTTTTTTCATTATAATTAACAGTGTGCAAATTCTCTTTATCTTCATAAACACCAGCATATTTTACTGCTATCGTTGCTAAATAATTCTTGCAACTAACTAAATTTAGAATAATTAAAAAGATTAATGTTTTTTTCATAGTTTTTAAATAAAACCTTTCTACAAAAAATAGAAAGGTTTTAATTCTCAATTTTTATTTAAGTAAACCCAATAATATTGGAACCAAAAGTTTCATAGTTCCTGCTCCAAAAATTTCATCAACCCAACAAGCTAATTGGTACCATTTGCAACCATCTATGCTGCTTCCTTTAGCTTGATGCTGTTGTGGATGGATGTTCGTATCTAATTTAGGTGCATCGGAAACTGTTGAAAATAATGCATAGCCATTAGGCAATCCCAACTTATCCAATTTAACCAGTGCATTCATCATTTCTATACCACTATCCGTATTAATAATCTGGCTATTAGAAGTTCCTGCTGTTAAATAATTAAACACTTTGTTCAACACCGCTTCACCTTCTTGTGTAACGGCCGCACCCGACCTTCCTAAAACTTTGCTTCTAAAAGCTTCGTATGACATTCCCGAGTTATAAATCACAGAGAGATTATCTTTTGTCTGTGCAACCATAGTTGCTAGTTGTACTCTTGTTTCATTATTTTGGTCTGTAGAACCACCACTCGTTTGTTTTTTTGTCTGCCCAAACATAAACATACCAAATACAACTGCTATTAAAGTTACTAATTTAAATAAATTTTTCATTTGTTAATAAATTTTTTTGTTAATAATTATTTTACACATAAGTTTTTACCGGAAAACTTGCAGCAAATATATTGACGAAATTTATTTTAATCTTCCAACTTTAGTTTTAAATTTACCAACTATAGTTTTATATTTCGCGTAATTATTTTTCATTAAAAAGTTTATTTATTGTGAAAATTTATTTTAATTTTAACACAAACTCAAACTATAATGATGAAAATAGGAGATCAATTACGGAAATTAAGAGGCAATATCTCGCAATCAAGAATAGCACAGGAATTAGACATCTCGCAAACTGCTTACAACAAATGGGAAAGCAATAAATCTAAACCCAAAATATCCAATCTCATCAAACTTTCAGAATATTATGATAAAAATTTGTATGAACTTATTGGTATGGAAGCAAAAATTAATTTTTACGACAGTAATATAGAAGTGAAGAATTTGATTAATAAAAACGACATAATTAATCAGGATTTATCGGAAAAATATATTATACTTTATGAAAAAAGAATAGATGATCTGGAAAAGGAAGTCAATTTTTGGAAAGGAAAATATAATGAAATGTTTAGTTTACTTAAAAAGTAGATTTAATAGTTGTCCTAAATTTGTAAATTAGCAACCATAAAGAAATTATTATGTCAATTGGAACCAGATTATCGCAGCTTAGAAAACAAAAGAATTTTTCCCCTTCACAAGTAGCCCAAAAATTGGACATTTCTGAAATTGTTTACAATAAGTTTGAAAACGATGAAGCAAAACTCGAAATTGATTTGCTCAAAAAAATTTCGGAGCTATATGAAATTGATCTTTTTGACCTGTTAAAAAGCGAAAATAGCAGTATTATTTTTTACAACAGTAAAATAGAAGCCACAAACCTAATCAATCAAAATTCGGCAATCAATCAACATATACCGGAAAAAATATTTGCACTTTATGAAGATCGTATTTCTGATTTAAAATCCCAAATAGATTTACTAAAAGAAAAACGCTAAATACAAAAAAAGCGATCCAAAATCTGGATCGCTTTTTTATTTATCATTGAGAATTAATTATTTCTTCAATTCTTCAAGAAACTCGTCGTGAGAGATTTTAGTTTCTTTTTTCTTAGATTTTTCCAGAATTACATCTTTCAATTTTGCCATAGCAACTTCAGAAGAGATTTGTCTTACCTGGTTTTCGTCTTTCAACATTTCTGCTGCATATTTCTGAACTTCATCGTCACCTAAATGGTGGATTCCGTAGATTGCCAACTGGTTTCTTACCAATTGCTCAGCTTGTCCAAGAACTTCTGCATAATCCAATTGGATATCATTATCGTTCATCAATTTTCCTTCAAGGATCTGACCTTTGATAATGTTTTTCTCGTTTTCAAGGATTTCTTTTGCCTGCTCCTCAGAAGTAATATTCTGGTTTGAGAACAACAACCATTTGATCAAGAATGCTTCAGGTAATTTGATTTCTTCTTTCTCATTAACTTGCTGAAGGATTTTGTTTACGAAATGAACATCAGCATTTTGTTGGAAGTACTCATCCAATTCAGTTTTCACTCTAGCTTTCAATTCTTCTTCAGTTGTGATCACGTCTTTACCGTAAACTTTGTCGAACAATTCCTGGTTAAGTTCTGCAAGGTTCAATCCGTAGATATCTTTTACAGTTACTTCAACCTCGTTGTGGTGAAGGTGTTCTGCATCTTCTTTAGAGAAACCTAATTGAGTAGCTAATTCTTCTTTAGCTTGTAGATCTTCTTTAGAAACTTTTACAGATTCGTCTTTTTTCAATTTTTTCACCAAATCGTAAGCTTCTTTCTGATCTTTAGAAATCGTTACATTTTTTGGAGCGTGGTTATGCTCACCTTCTGCACCTTCTTCTACAACTTGGGAAATTTCCAAAGCTACGTAAGAATCTTTACCGATTTTATCTTCCGGTAATCTCTCTGCGAAACGCTTCTGCATATTCTCAACACTTGTAGAGATTTCTTTATCAGAAGCTTCCACTTTGTAATGAGGTGCTTCATATTTAGCAAGATCAACAGTGAATTCCGGCTCGTATCCAACTTCGAAAGCTACAGATAAAGATTCTGCATTGTGATCGAAATCGTTTACTGGCTGAGGAACCGGCTGTCCTACCAATCTTAGTTTGTTTTCACTTACATAACCGTTCAACGCTTCAGATACCTGTTTGTTGATCTCTTCGAAAGCGATGCCAGCTTCATATTGTTTTTTAACCATACTCAATGGCACTTTTCCTTTTCTGAATCCAGGAACCTGTGCATTTTTTGCATAGTTAAGCAGTTGTTTTTCAACTTTTTCTTTATAATCAGATTTTTCCAATGTTACCGTAAGCAATGCACTTACATCGTCATGGTTTGTAGCTGTAACGTTCATTAATTGAAATTTTTAGGTTGCAAAAGTAGTCAAATTATAAGGAACTTCAAAATTAAATACATCCTTGATTTTTATAAAAAATCATAAAAAACCTGATTCATTATTTGAAAACAGGTTTTTTATAGATTATTTGTCTTAATTTCTAATTACTCAGACCAAATGTCGCCTCAGCATCAGTTTCGCCTCCGGTTACACTTCCCCAGGCTGTGCCGTTTTGAGCTTCACTTGCAGATGCAGGCTCGTGAATCAATGTTAATTTTAATAATGGAGAAGAAGTATTTACCACTTTCACAACATCCCATTTTGTGATTAATCCGACTTTTCCCAATGCTCCGGTAGAGGAACTTGTATCCAATCTTGTCAGATTGATGGTAGAGTTCGGGAAATCAAAAATCAGGAAATGCTCATCTTTGGCATCTTTAATTTCCTGAGTTACATCTTCATTTCCATTTTTAAAAATTGTTGTCACTTCATAAGATTTTCCGTCTGCCAATTTGATAACCGGCGATGCAGATCCTATTATATAATTATATGACTGTGTAGTTCCTGTCGCAATATCTTTCACATTCAGAACGATATTCGTCAGTTCTTCCTGAGGCAGATCATCCGCCGCAACATCTTCGTCCCTTTGGCAAGAAATGACATTGAAGACTAGAAATAAAACCGCTAAAACACTTACTAATTTGTTGAAATTGAATTTATTTTTCATTGTTTAAATTTTTTAATAATTGATTGATTTTTTAATTGAATTTTTAAAATTTGTATCTGAAATTCAGAATGAAGTTTCTGCCCATATCATTGGCAAAAAGTCGCATCCTGTTCAGATAATCCCTGTAAGAAATATTGAAAATATTATTAACCGTCAGCCCTGCTGAAAAGTTTTTCGCAATATCAATTCCCATCTGCGCATTCCAGATTGAATAGGTTTTCGGTGGCGTACTGATGTCAACAACCGTTGTCACTTCTTCTCCCGCAACATAATCTGTAAATTCCAAATTATGAACAGGATAACGTTTCTGATCTACGAATATTTGATTCTCAACATTCAAATACAATCCATTCCATTTCTTTTTATTGAATTGTAAAGCATTAGAAAAATTGATTGGCATCATCAGAATCAAAGGTTCATCGTGAGTTTCATCCTGCCCGCGAACATATGCACCTCTCCCATTATAAGACAGATTTTCTGTAAGATTAAAATTAATATCCACATCCAAACCATACATTTTGGCATCAATCTGCTGATAAACCCAAACCGGAAAAGTCCCGGCCTGTGTCAGCTGTAAAGTCCCATCCGGAATCTGATTGATGAAATTTTTGGTGATGAAATAGTAAGGATTGACAGAAATATCCAAACCTTGCAGAATATCAAACTTCGCATCTGCCACCAAATTGAATTGATGACCTTCTTCATTTTTAATATTCATATTCCCTTTCTCAATAATCGCTGCGGAATGATGCAGTCCGTCCGAAAATAGCTCAGCAATATTTGGCGTTCTGCCAACTTTTGCATAATTAAGCTTCAGATTAAAATTGTTGGACGGATGATATTCCAAACCTGCATTGTATGACAGATTTTGATAAGTTAATTTTGGTCTTGTCAAAACTCTGTTGGCATTGGTTCTTACATAAAACTGCGGGTAAGAATCGGCGTAATATTTTTCCCAATCGCTTTTGTCATACCATTTCGTCACATCATAATAATTGTAATCATATCGGATTCCGGCTTCAGCATTCAGTTCCGGCGTTATTTTATATTTAAAAACCGAATAAATTCCTGCTGAATATTTGTCATAGTTTGGAATTAACCTTCTGGCTTGAGTCGCCGGATCAGAATAATTGTTTTGAAAACTGGCATCGATTCCTGTTTCCAAAGACCATTTTTCTCTTTCCAAAAGATCATTGATATTGAATTGATGTGTCATCAAAGCCAAATCCAAAGATGGAATCGCACTCAGATCACCTCGTCTCAAATCAAATTCCTGACGATGGTTGTACTGAAAACTATAAGTTGCCGATACTTTTCCAATATTCTCAAAACGGTTAAAAGCAGAAATTTTCGCCAGATGATGTTCTATCAATTGTCTCGGATTATCAATCTCATAACTGAAATTGCCAGAATAAAACGGAACCGGCGTATTCATCGCTTCGTAATAATCACGAGGTGTGGAAACGTGTGAATCCCGCAAAATCCCAAGATTCTGATTCGTCAGATAATAATCGAAAGAAAAACCATTTTTAAAAGTATTCTTCTGCACCGTAAAATTGAAAGAAGAAAAATCTGAACCTGTATTTTTCAGATTATAATCCGGCGCACTTTGATCCCCAATCTTTCTGATGCTTCCGCCGGATTTAACAGCCCAGCCACTTTTCCAGATTTTGGCGATATTAACATCAATTCCCAAACCTCTCCCATTCGAGATTCCTGAAAGATTCGCTGAGCCTTTCAAAGTATCTTTTTTAGGAAAAATCTCAGGCTCCAAAACAACAACGCCGCCGATTGCGTCACTTCCATATCTCAATGCGGATGCACCTTTAATCACATCGATGTGTTGAAAATTATTGACATCGATATTTGGTGCATGCTCAATTCCCCATTCCTGCTCCTGCATTCTCACGCCATTATTGATGATAGAAATCCGGCTTCCGTAAAGTCCGTGAATAATAGGTTTTACAATATTATTTCCGGTTTTAAGTCCACTGACGCCTGAGATATTTTTGAGAAGATTACCGAGATTTTCGGTAGAATTCCTGTCGATTTCTGATTTGTCAAGGGTTTTCACAACCATTGTTCCGTTGTTTTTATGATTGCCGTGAAGTGTAACAGACTGGATTTCGTTGACGTGATGTTCCAAATTAATTGTTACGTGAAGATCTTTCCCAACTGATAAACTCTCGGAATAATTGTCGCAATCCGGATGAGAAGCCGTCAAAGTATATGTTCCTGCAGAAACATTTTTGATTTTGAAAACGCCTGATTTATCTGTTTTTGCTGAATATTTCCCAAAAGAAATCACGACACTTTCCAAAGGTGTTTTGTCGTGAAAATCCTGCGCAATTCCTTCAACTGAATATTGAGCAGAGATGAATGCAAATCCAAAACAGATCAGCATCAGGCTAATAATATATTTCATTTTTTCGTAAAATGTATAATGTAAAAAGTACGATGTACTTCTGTTAAATTTTAGAATTAATTAATGACAGTTATTTTGGAACGTAGAATTGCAGCAGCCCGGCTTGAGCGGAAATCCTTTTTGTTATTGCGATTGATAAAAGCGCAACAAACCGCTTCACTTCGTTCGCAATAACTAAAAGATTGGGAGCGGAAGACGGATAAAGCTGCCATAAAAATATTATGGTGCTTTCTACGAAATTCAAAATATCAGAATAATTAATTCAAGGAAATTCTCTCAAAATCTAAATAAAATTGAGAAAAATAGAAATTATGAAATGGCGGGCGGACCGCGGAGCTGAAAAGTGAATTTGGTAGCTGACCAGATTTTTTCCTGTACAGAAAAAGTTTGTTGTGTGTCGTGCGTGTGGTTTTCAAAATGGAAAGAAAACTGCTCCGGAACCAAAGAATTGCCAGTTGCCAGGAAATGACAAGCGAGACAATCGCCTGATTGGCTTTTGGAAATATCGGAAGAAATGGTTTTCTCAGTCTTTTTGAAGCCTGAATCTTTGAAGAAAGATTCACCGCTGTGATTGTGCAATTGCGAAGAAAACAAAGCCACAAAGAGATACATCCCGGCAAAAAATACCGAAATGAAATTCCTGAAAGTTTTGTTTTTTCCAATCAACATAGATGCAAAGGTAGAAATTTTTTGGGACTGGAGATTAATATTATGTTAAATCCAACCGTGATTATTTTTCTTCCTCGAAATATAATCTGTAATATTTTCCTTTGTCGTCCTGTCCGGTTTCCAGCATTTTTCGGTCGCCGTGGATGTAGATATGGAAATTTTTATCTAACTTGATTATTGATTTAAAGTGTCTTTGTTGTTTTTTAACCGCCTGAGTATTAATCGGGAAATCTTCTGAAATCGAAATCTGCATATCCTGCTCGTAATCGGATTTGAAGTTGGAAAAGCTTTCGATGACATTTTCGTCTTCCAAAACTTCTTTTACGAAATCATCGTATTTGAATTCTTCTTTTTCTTTGAAGAAATTGATGGATTTATTAAGGAAATCTGCCTGATCTGCTTTGGAAACTTCGAATTCCTGGGGCAACTGCTGTGTGATAAAATCTTTGTAAACAGATAAAGTCTCCTGCGTGTGGAAATATTCGTTGTCGCGTTGTTTTACTTTCAGGAAATCCTCGAACCAATAATAGATATCACCATTTTTGTTGTTATCTATCACGGATAAAACGTAACCACTTTCTTTGTCGCTGTTATAAATCAAAGCCGCTTTGTCGATTTTTGACAGGCTGATTCCGAAGTCTCTTTCGATGTCAAAAGATTCGTCATGAGGATTGATTTTAAGGAAACCTTCTCTCTTTTCGGTTTTGAAAATTCCGATAGAATCTATTTTTTTATCATCGCCGTCAGCAGATTCAATTGTTTCGCCTTCGAAATAAACGATGAACAATTCGCCGGACTGAACTCTTGGATTCTCGGCAGCTTCGTAAAGATGTTTGGCGATGTTTTCAGATTCCCACTGGAATTTGGCTTTGTCTTCAAAAATTTCTGAAACAGAACTGTAAACAGGATTATTCACCAGATAAGAATCACTGTAAAAATGAAACTGCTCTTCGGATTTGAAGGCATTCATAAAGTAATTTCCCAGTAATTCCTTCATCTCATCTTCCAGCTGTAACTCTTGCTGAGAAAGCGTTAGAGATTCTCCGTTGATCTTATTCCCGACTCTGTGAACTGTAATTTTTGAAAACATTTTTTGTTGTTTAGGATTGCAAAGATATTCATTATCTCTTTTTCTGACTAATGAGAAACCATATTTGAGAAATTATCTTTTCTGAAAAATTTTTAATCTCTTTCAAATTTTTCAATCTTCAATTTTGAACTTAGTTTTTTAATATAGAAAGATGCAATTGCGCGTGAAAACATTGGTAAAAGTTCTCCGTCATTAGATAAAACTATAAATGTGTAGCCTTCTTTTGGAAACTTCAAAATATCCGACAATCCAGGACCACCGCTATGACCAGCATATAGAACATCTTCTTTGCCGACAACCCAGCCAACTTTTGAAAAATCGGCGTCTTTACCATCTATCTTGTCCGTTTTATAAATATAATTTTCAGAAAACGAATTTGGAAATTGGATTTCTTTGTCCAAACCTATCGCCCAGTTTGCCATATCATCAATTGAAGCGAAATAACCGCCTGCCGGATAGGTGTATTGAGGATATAGATATTTGTAAGCCTGCATTTTCCCATTAAGATCATAATAAGTGGTTACTTTTTCTTGGATTATATCTGTCCGCAAAAACTGACTATTCACTTTATATTCCATATCAAAAGCACCATCATTCATTTTCAGAGGAGTGGTAACCTCATCCTTTAAAATCTGAACAAAAGGTTTATTATAAATTTTCTCAAAAATATAAGACAATACCATAAAATCTGACTGCCCGTATTGTTGTTTGGATCCGGTCTTGAAAATCAACGGCAGTTTTTTCACAGCTTCAACAATTTTTTCGGTTGGCAAATAGAGATCACTTTCGTAATAATCCGCAATTCCACTAGAATGATTGATCAGGTTTTCAATTTTAATATCGATCCATTCTATTGGGCAATCTTTGATGTATTTTGAAACAGAATCTTCCAGACTGATCTTCTTATCATACATCGTTTTTAAAAGAAGTGTTGATGTCAGAAGTTTTGTACAGGAAGCAATCTGAAAATTCGTGTGTTCCGTAACCTTATTTTTCCAGTCGAGGTTTGCAAAACCATAAGCTGTTTTCTTAATGATTTTTCCATTTTTAATAACAGCTATTGCCATCCCCGGAATCTTTGATCTTTTCATCTGCTCGTTGATAAAATAATCAACTTTTCCGTTGATGGTATTCTTATCATTCTGTGCGAAAAATAATGTTGATGATATAAGTACTAAAATAAAAATGAATAACTTTTTCATAATTTTAAATTGATTAATTTTATCACTATTTTTATAGTTATTCAAAAGTGAGAATTTATTTTAATCTTATCACTATGTTTATAGTTAAAATAATATTAAATAAATTATTGCGGAAAATTATGCTATCTTAGCTACGAAAAAATTTTAAAGAATGAAGTTACCTCCACAAAAACATTATGTTTCTTTCTTTCTTTTGATGACATTCTCCTTCATCTCCGCCCAAACCATCGAAGAGGAAATCGCCAAAAAATCCTGCGAATGCATCCAGACCAAACTATCTCCAGACGGAAAAATATCAAATTCGGAAAGGCAAAAATGCATTTCCAAAAGCGGTGATGAAATTTTAAAATCTAAGGATCCGCAAGAAGTCAAAAGACTCACAAAGAATATGGAAGAAGTGGTAGAGCGGTTGAAAACTATTTACAAACTGGTAGAAAAATGTTTACCAACAAATGATTCAAAATAAAATCCCCAAGCTTTCACTCGGGGATTTCTATTATATCAGTTTTAAAACTGCTTATTATTTTACTTCTTCAAAAATAACAACTACTAATAATCAAATAGTTATGAACTAATGATACAAATACGATACAAACATACACCGTTCATTTTACTATTTAACTATATCATAGTAAGTATCACCTTTTATTTCATTTATATAGTTGCTTTAATGATCTTTTTATTTAAAATGTATAACCAATCCTCAGATGAAGGTCAATCTCTGCAAAATTACCATAATTGGTTTCATGTCGATATCCAAAACCAGCTCCCACTTCGTAATGAAAATTCGCTCCTAAATTTCTGCGAATGCCCCACTTTGGAACAATTGAAAAACTCTCAATAGCTTCTACATTTTTATTAGAAAAAATAACAGCATCAGGTCTATAGTTAAAAGCGATGCCGAAAAAATTTCCAGAATTTTTGGAAATATCTTTTCCCTTCTGTTGACGTTTTTCCAAATTATAATAAAATCTAGGTTCCAATCTTATATTTGCATGCCATTGACTACCATTACCGATAACCCACAAAGGCTCTATCCCGATTTCTGGACGCAATACAATTTGATTTGAAAGCTTAAATTCTCCACTTAACCAAGCTCCAACTATTCCAGTTTGAATATTGACCATTGTTTTTTCTACGCTTGCTTTCTCCTGAGAATACAAAAGAGAAGATGAGATAAGCACCAAGGCTAAAAAGAGTTTTTTCATTTAATTATTGTTTTTTTACGGACCAATTGCCATTACGCTCCCCCATCTTCCATGTTCCAGATTTCTCGACAAAATTACCATATAAAGTAAATCCGGATTCCATTATAACAGATTGAAGCGCTCCATCATCGCGAACCATTCCTGATAGAAAGGATGTTTCAGAACCATTCGATGATGTTCTAGTTAGCGATGTATATCCATTTTTAGCGACTTCAATTAACAAAGTACCACTTTCATTTCCTGAGTATGTACCTATCCAAGCACCTTTATAAGGCGAGGTATAACTATCCTCTGCATCTCGTTGGTTTATATTTTCAAGTAACTCACTACAAGATAACAAACTAAAAATAGTAAGGAAATAAAATATTGATCTCATTTTTTATCTTGTATTATCAATTTTGTTACCATGCCATTGACCATTTCTTTTTGCAATACCATACATTTTCACCATAAAGTCTGAAGGTTTCTTTATTGTTGTTCCTGGTGAAACATCTATATTTCCATTATCCGGATTAATGTTTACTTTAATTTCGCCACCGAAATCAAATGTTTTTTGAAGGTCATCATAATTATATTTGTGTTCAAAATATGTTTTTTGAATTAGAACCTTACCAAAATCTGGATACTTTCGAAATAGTGTTATTTTATTATCAAGTGCAGTAGGAGGTGAGACGCCAATTTTCTCCCAAAACTTTTTCAAATAACTAACAGAGTTCTCCCAAAATAATTTATTAAGATTGTCACTAGTTAGCTGTCTATTACCTTGAGCTAAGGCAAGACCAACCAGATCAGCCGTTGTATTACTACCAAAGTTTTCTATAACAATATCATCTTGCATCAATTTAGGAAATGAAGGCATACTAAACCCAGTCATATTATATGCACCATATGAATTTGGACTCCAGAAAGTAGATGCATCATATGCGTATCTGCTACTTCCAGTATAAATATTAGTTTTACCATATCCATTTGATAATGGTATAAAATTTCCTGAAAAGTCATATTGAAATTGCACACCTTGAACTCCTAATCTTATTTCTTGTGCATCTTCCTTTCTCCAACCGCCAGTCCAGCCTTTATATTGATGTTTAACTTTTACACCCAAATGATACACTAAAAAATAATTATAGTTATATGCTTTTGTTTTTACTCTATATCTATCCTCATAACGATCTATACAAACATTATTTTCACCGAATAGATCACCAAAGATTCCATGTCCAATTTTACAGAGGGGCATACTTAAAATATAATTATTGAGAACTACATTCGGGTCTGTAGGATTTGGATTACCCGGATTACCTGGATTACCTGGATAATTTATAACAGTAGTATTCTGATTGCTAACAGCAACTTTTTTGTTAGCATTAAAGTATTCAATATCCTCGTCTACTGCGACTTTTTCTTCTGTAGGTTTACTTTCTATATATGCTTGCTTAACTGAATCATCTGTCGCATACATAAGATCATCTGATATTTCTCTTACTGCTAAGTATTGAATTAACTTATCGTATTTTGTGTCTGTTACGATGAATAATCCAACATCTGTATATTTAAAAATTTGGTTACCAACTTGAATTTCAGCTCTGCTGTCCAGAAATGCTGAATAAGCATCATCACCAACAATTTCTTCCAGATCATCAATGTCATCAGCGATTTCTTCTTCATTCTCTGTCTTACTTGAAATACCTTTTGAAGCTAAATAAGACATATACCTCTTATTTTTTTTCAGTAATTCAATTCTTTCCTTATACTGCTCCCCTATCTTAGCTTCATTGTTTTTGGTGATTACAGGACGTAATGAAATGATGTTTTTAGAATCAATATACTTTGCAATTGCTTCATCATTTGCATCTTTTACCTTATCAAAGGTAGCCGTTAAAGCTTCTTTAGTGGAAAAATAGAGTCTTCCGTTTTTAGTAACACCTTCGTCGAGCTTATGAGCAGGAGCATCCGTATTATCAATTGTAATTTCTTCCCTACATGAGGAAAATAGCGTGAAAATGCTAAGACTAGCAATAATCACATGAGTTTTTTTATACATGGTTTTAATTTTGGGCAAAACTATATAAAAAAAACCATAATTAACAAATATTTTTGCAAAATTTATTTTTATTGAAAACAAATTTAATAATAAAGTAAGGAATTGACAATCTATAAAACTTTAATCTTTTTTGTCTATTTACGAAGTTTAGTAGAAATACTTCATTTTATAATTAAAGTTTAAGGTACTAAAGTAGGTTATAATTTCCAACTATATCTTTTATCTTCTCTGAAAACATTTAGTCATAGATTACTCTTATTGCAAAATAAAAAGTGTTTTATCTAAAATACCATATCTATCTAAGTCTTACTTTTTAACCTTCAAAAAAAAAAAAAAGAATCTAGCAAATGGTTACTACCCATTTTACATTCTTTTTGAAATTTAGTGCGGAATTATCTAATAAATAAATACTCCTTCTAAAAATTCTACAAATAAAAGTTCCGTCTGGGGTACTTAAAAAGACTGTTAATCATTGATTAGCAGTCTTTTTTGTTTTTAAGGGTGGCTAAAAGGGTGGCTATTTAGTTCTTATACTTTGTAAAGATTTATCTACATCCTTTATATACCAATCGTCCCAACCATTCATATTTCCTCCGGTTGCAAAATTAATTGAACCTGACGCTGATGCAAATTCAATATCTTCGTTTAGTATATAATATCCGTCAGTTATAGTAGCTTTCTTTTTTAACTCAGATCTTCTATTTTTCGTATTTTCTTTACCATAACTTGGCACCGTATCTAAGGCGAGTTTACTTCCTGCTTTTAAAATAAATATTTTTTTGTTTGGATGATACTCACCTATAACATCAGTTCCTCTTTTTAGTGTATATATGTCTAAATATTCCTTTTGACTTTTAGGTTCATTTACTCCAGATATGACATTTGACGTTGGTGTTGTTTGAGTTGCTTGATTTTTATCTATTGTGCTTGTTTCGATCGTTATAAACGTTTTATAATCCATAAAAAGTTGGTGGATTTTATCGAAAATAAATTTAAAATTATTAAAATTTTCTTTATCAAAACCACTGCTTAACCCCGCCAATCTTCCTTTAGCTTTAGTTTGAATATTTGTAGAAATTTTGTCGATTGATTTATATTCAAAACTAAATCCTTGCATTACTTCTTTATAAGCCTTCTCATATAAGATTGGGTCATACATATTCTCAACTGTAAATCCGCCTTCATGATTTTGATTTACTTGCTTTTTTGGATATAAGAAAACCTTGTAGTAATTATTGCTTTTTAATTCCTTGCTTAGATTTCTACATACATCTTCTCCTTTTTCATCAAAATCTAAAATACTAATATGTAATTTGTTGTCTTTAAGTTCTGAGCTATATAAGCCTTTAACAAAATGTTCTACATTATCCGCTCCACCCATATTGAAGATGTCAAACTTTAATTCTTCTGGGTATTCTTCTTTCAATTTATCAAATGCATTTAACAAATGCATCTTATCTTCAATACCCTCTACTAATAGAATGATAGGTTTTTTAGAAGACAAAAAAGAAGTTTGCTGCATTTTATTGAAAAAATCGCCTGATACGTTTTCTAAGATATCCTGCTTTATTTGGGAAACTAATTTTCCTTGATTTAGCATAAATAACGAATTTTCATCAAGGCAATCTGTTAGTGTTGGCGAATGAGTGGTAAGAATAACTTGTCTATTATCAGAGTAGTTTTCAAATACTTTTTTTATTTGAATTTTATTATTGAGATGTATATGAGCATCAGGTTCATCTAATATAAACAAACTGTCTTCAGCTCCAGCAAATTCTAATGCAGCTTTTATTAAGAGCATTTTCTTTTCACCCTCACTAAAGTCTTCTATTTCTAAATTTTCATCATTATATTTAATAACAATATCATCAATTATCTTCTTTTTATCGGGCGTGAAAGCAATATATAAAAATTTATATATATCTGAAATTGAATATATTAAATCTGTTATTGCAAACAACTCTTCAATAGTATATTCCTCTTTGTCATCTATTAGTTGAATGAAGCTTTTAACAGAACTATTAGGATAATTTTTATAATTGTCTTTGTTAAATTTAAATTTAACAGAATGGACTTCTTTAATATTTAGTATATCAAAACAAAAAGTATCTGTAGGATTCTCCAATTGTTGTAATAAAAGGCACAATAAGGAAATATGCCAATAAAATTTATTGATATATAACATTTTGGGCATTTCATTATAGACACCAATTCCGGTAGACTTCCCGGTATTAATATTATTGATATATTCTAAGTAAATAGGACGATACCATTTTTGCCATAAACGATCCTCTTCTCCACTGTAGATAGCTACAATTTGTTTAGGAAGGTAATCGTATGGGTCAGAAATCTTTTTATCTCCCAAGTATGTAATTACGGTTGTTTTATTCTTTGTAATATTAATATCATTAATAGAACCGCTATTTTTATAAGTTATAGAAAAATTAAAAGGAATTTCCTTTTCTTTTTTGTTATAAAAGTGACTGAATATAATTGAAAGAGATTCTAATAGATTACTTTTTCCACTACCATTATTACCAATAAATGCCATTACACCAGAGGAGTTTTCCTTCAGGTCTATATCGAGGTTTTTATATTCTTTATTCTTAATTTGTAAATTGGTGATTCTCATGGTATTTAGTTAAATATTGTATTTTCAAATTGTTTATTAGCAATTTCCTTTAATTTTTCAGCTTTAGTATATAAACTTTTCATTTCGTTTTTTAAGTCATATAAATAGTCTGATATCTCGATTTGTTTCGAATATCCGGGAAACGGAATTGATAGCTCTTCCAAATAAGATTTTGGTACTCTCTGTTGTCCTGCCGATCCTGTGAAATGAGATTTGGCATCTTGTAACACGATATCCAATCTTAGAAAATGATATATATAGTCTAGGCTTATATCATCCCTGTAGTTTCTCAAGACATGAAATTCCGTAGAACCAACTCCTAAGCCATTTTTCAAACCTTTTACTATTGCGGACTTTCCATTCTCCATACAAGGTGTAATTCTTGCCCAGATTAGATCATTTTCTTTAAATTTTGTATATCCTTTAACTTCTTGTATGCTTTTAGACATAATTGAGGTAACAACACCATATTCGTCTGAGACGGATTGCATAGGGATAAATGAAATTAAAATATCGGTGTCTTTTGGAAAAGGAGTTATAGGATTAATACTTAAAACATTTTTCAATTTTTCATTAGTATACATTTTTGAGTGGAAAAGTAAATCAGAAGAATTTCCTAAATTGTATTCTACTCCCCATCTATCAATCGATGAAAATTCAATTGTGCTTAATCCTCCTACTTTTTCAATCTTTTTACTTTCTGAAATTCTTAATTCTTCAAACAAATATCTATGAATCTCTTGATTTAAATTTTGTGCCCTTTGTATTAATAATTCAGCTTCTTTAATTTTTTTGGAGTAAGCATCAATAATTACTCGTTGTTCGCTTAATGAAGGTAAAGGGATTTTAAAATTTAAAAATGAACTTTCTTGTAAATAATTTCTATTGGTTGTTCCTACACTAGCTGTTTGACTTAGATTTTGAAATTCCTTTGTTCCTGCAACTAACGTCAAATAATGTGGGTTTACTTGATTGTAATCCACTTCAAAAGCCCAAAAATTTCCAGTAATAACACCATCGTTAAGTGTTTCAGGAACGACTCCAAAAGCTCCATTTCTTGCATCAATTTTAGACATTAAAAACTGTCCAGTTTTTATTCTATATTGATTTTTAGTACCAATTTGTTTTCCTTCTTTTACATCCCTTAGTAATATCCCTTTAGTGTTCATTCTAATCGTTGCTCTTTTGTATAGAATGGAATCTTCGATTTTTACTTGCGTTTTATCTCTTTTTAGAAAATTTCCAATTTTAACAAACGGATATTTCTGAGTGTAAACTAATTTAGTTTCCAACAAAGAATAAGTACTCCAACTGTCAACTGTAGCAAAATCAACGAACTGTAAAAAAGACTTATTTTCGGATATCATTATTTATGAAAGATTTCAGGTTCAATAGCTTTAGATAAAATTATTGGAGAAAGGAGTATGATAAATT
>Ga0157369_10000151_pt1 | contig 98331 bp, 115 predicted proteins | sample C25metaG_FD_113461 | JGI IMG/M metagenome (GOLD analysis project Ga0157369, IMG submission 113461) | Corn rhizosphere microbial communities from Kellogg Biological Station, Michigan, USA - C2-5 metaG | ecosystem: Host-associated > Plants > Roots > Rhizosphere > Soil | place: USA: Michigan... | reverse complement strand
GGTGTCTCGCCAGGCTGATGGCATGGTCAACATCTACTTCGGTGGAGTTGGCACGCCGAACGGACTGGGCCACGGACACTATGTGATGGACCAGTACGACCGTGTTGTCTACAGGCGGGAGCCATTCGACCCGCATGGAGCGGAGAATTTTACTAGGAATCGACGCGAGTATGAAACACGCACTATGGCTCGGATGGCCATGAATCAGTGGGCTAAGACCTATATGACGTCGTGGACGACTCAATATGAAGATGAGGAATTCAAAATTCAAGTGAAGTCTGGCTACGACGGTAAACATGCTAGTGTCGTTACTGATGTCCTCATTTACGACAAGCAAAACAAACGTGAACATTACCACCTCGTGATCGACGATCAAGGGCGGGAGCTGTTTTCTGAATGGCGTGAGAATAGAGGCCACCATTAGAGAGTGAGTGCCCCCGACTTGGTCGGGGGCATTTTCCATAGTAGAATATTGGAGTGAGCCAAATCAAATACCTTTTAGATGAACTCGATAAGATTATATCTTTAGAAACTACCCAACCATTAGAGAAACTAGGGGGGTATATTGTTGGTGAACTATTAGGGGACTATGAGGGTAAGTACTCTGGCCTTTATGATAGTAATGCAAAGGTGCAGCGAATAGGTGATTTGGCGAGTGACCTAGAAATATCCAACGGAAATCCAGATCAATTACAAGCAATGTGGATTGAGATAAAGCAGCTGGTTGGCGAAATCAAGCAGGATATTTGACGGAGATAATACGAAGTTCCTCTCTTAAGGCTCATTGCATGAACTATAGCTACAAATCGGTGAAGCCGTTGTTCTTGGATGGTCCAACTTTGAGTTTTACTATACAATCAAATTCATGAATGAACAGCAAGCTATTCTAGCAAGAGACATGATTGACATGATTCGCCATTATCCTGATAACGCAGGCGTTCTTTCATATCTAGAAAGTTTTGCCTCTTCGATTGCACTACTGCTTGATGATAAAAGTATAGTTAACTGGTATGACATTGCTGGCGTTTGCGATCAGCGCTATTACTCGCTAAATCAAGGCAAGCCTATTCCTCTAAATACGACATTACTTGATGAGTGTGAGAAACGCTTAAAACCTTACCTTCCATCCTGGGATACCGACGCAGGACTTAGTAGTATGAGCACACTTCAAGATATAGTCGTAAGACTCAACGAGATTATTGAAATGGAAGGTAAAGAGTCACTCGATCAGCTAGGGTCGTATATTGTTGGTACACTCATTGTTGATGAAGTTGGGTGGACGCTGTATGAAACTAATGAAACAGTTCAGCGTATTGCTGATCTAGGTGCGGACATTGAGACTGGTAAGAGCGAAGATGAGTGGGTGCAGGAAGGTTGGAAAGAAATTAAAGACTTAGTGAGTAAACTTAATACGGAGCACAAGATCACGTATCCTAACGTTTAGACTTCGTCTCTATTATTCAGGGTGAGCTATTTCTTCTAGAAAATCTGATCGTAGATTCGCGATCAACTCAGGTAGATCTTTGCTTGAGGTGTCGACTTCTCGCCAAATTGGATAGGTATGTTTTAGCTCATCAAGACGTTCTAAATGGTTCTCTTTGTTTCGTAGCATTACTTCAAGAACCGCTTGATCATCTCCGAAAAATGTTAGTTCGTGCTTCATACTGCCACTTATGATCTTCTCTTTTATAAATGACTCTGGAGGATTGGCATGGATAATGAAGAGTTTATATCCGGCTCGTTTGCACGTATCGAGAGGCGTAGTATCATTTGCAATATTAAAATCGAGATTTAAATTATAACGTTCGTTTATCAGCTGATCGATAATCCGCGTTCCGATAATCCGAAGGTGTCTGAAATTGAATCCCTTTTTATAGAGCATTTCTCTAATGACATCTGTAGATACCGTCACCGTATCGACAGAGTCTGCCAGAGGTTGAGTGACTGTACTTTTTCCCGAAGCAACCAAACCGGTAGCTGCTAATACAAAAGGATGCATATAGCTAGTTGGGGAATGACCGACAAGAATACTGTGACGGTACTCGTCGGTCAAGGTATCGAGTGACTTGGCGTCGATATCGGGAAGGGATGTCCATCTCTGGCTATACGTGCTCATATGATCTGTATTCTAGCCTAAGCGACGTTTTTGCGTCAAATAAATTCATTACAGGGTGTATCTCTCGTTAGTGATCGGCATCTTTCCTTTTTCGTAGCTAGAAAGATTGTGTGGTTCCTAGTCGGCTCATGTGAGCCGACTAGGAACCAGGCATCCTACCTGACTGCGTCTCAGTGCAGCGTCACAGCCAAAGCAATCGCGCTAAGGACCATGTCGACGATGCCGAGCACGCGCCAGCCGTTCGCCCTTACACCAGCGGCTTCGGCCTTGTTCGCTTGCCAGATGGCGAGTCCGCCGAAGAGCAAGCCGGCGAAGGCGAAGAACCCGATCAGTCCGAAGACGATTGCCCAGGTCTTTGCCCGCTGGCCCTCCATCTCATCTCGAGGCGGTCGCTGAATCGGAGTGGTTGCCACGGAGGTCACCTTTTCCTATCCTAGAAAGGGTCTGTCATGTGAGTTGATGCATACTATAAAATATACTATTATGGCCAATAATTCAACCTTATAGCAATAGTAACGATAATTTGGCACTCATTTTCTTATGCCTCAAATTTCAAATAACCCGATTGCGACAGCTCGCTTTAGCAGATGGCTAGCCTTTTTGACAGGAGCATTACATCGATAGTTACTCCAAGAGGAACGTGTGTTTCTCTGTGAGAAAAGGCACTATTGCCATAAAAAGTTTGCGTTTTCTTTATATCTGTGCAATAATCTCTAATTACTATTAAACGTAGCGGAAAGGCAGCAAAATGACTGATATGTCGGAACTATTACAACTTCGAGCAGCATGCCTTTTCGGTATGTCTCTCGTCTAGATCATAGCTAGAAAATATATAAAATTATAAATTACCCTATTAAAGGATGGTACTATGCGTAAAAAACCGCATCAAAACCGGTATGCGTCACCTGCTTTTATGAGCTTTCTGACGTTCGTTCGTCCATGGCGCACGAAATTAATTATCAATGTCGTACTATTCGCTCTCAGTGATGTGGCATTAGCGGTGATGCCAATATTCGTCGGCCAACTGACTAACCAACTCAGTCTCGCGCCAGCTGATCATTCGCACGCATGGTTGCTTGGTTGGATACTTATAGCTCTTAGTAGCGGCCATAACCTATTGTGGCGAAGCAGTGAGTATACGTTTAGAGCTTGGATACTACCAATCTCATTCAAATACGAATCATTTCTATTTCAACATATTATCAAGAAGCCGTATCCTTATTTCGTTGATAAATTTACCGGCAAGATTTCGTCAAATCTGACGACGATATCTCAAGAATATCGCACGTTACTTGATAATGCCTTATTTAACTATGTGAGTTCAGTGGTGAATATCGTAGCAATGCTCCTGATCGCAACAAGTGTTAACTGGCAAACTGGAGCGATTGTGGGAATAGCACTCGTAGGCATGTGGACGATTGGAAGTATGTTACTAAAACGTGATATGCTCTATCAAAAAATAGAAACAGATCGTCAGGCGACGAAAAATGGTCACATCATTGACTCGATCGCGAACTTTGTGAGTGTAAAATCGTTTCACAAAGAGACGAAAGAAATTCTCACTGTTAAAGGCCAGCAGGAGACTACACTCACCGCTGCGAGAAAGAGTTTCTTGTGGGCAATCTATTTCTGGGGCTCGATGTCGGTCTTTGTTCGTGATCTTATGTGGCCAGGGATTATCCTTTTTAACCTATGGATGTTTATGGACGGCCATATTAGTTTGGGGCAATTCACGACGATCATATCAGCAGCGATGATCTTCACTACTACCATTTGGGAGGTAGTATGGAACGTCGCGAGCTTTAGTCGACAGTTTGCCAAAATCGATGAAGCACATCGGTATTTATTCGACGATAGCAGGATTGATGACACTGTTTCACATTTGGATACACCAGCCGTCCCACTGTTTGATAACGAATTGGCAATCAAAAGTCTGACGTTTGCCTACCCTGACAAACCGGAAGTTGATGTGCTGAAGGACGTTACACTAACGATCAAACGAGGAGAGAAGATTGGTATAGTGGGTCGATCGGGTAGCGGCAAAAGTACGCTCACAAAACTCCTTTTGGACTACTATGACGTATCCCCAGGCACATTCATGTTTGATGGTACGCCAGTGACGGCTAAATCACTGTCGCAATACGTTTCGTTTGTTCCTCAGGACACCGCATTATTCCATCGTTCAGTTGCCGAAAATATAGCCTACGCAGCTATTGATGATGCTACTCATGAACAAATCGTTGCAGCTTCACAAGCAGCTGAAGCTGACGAGTTCATTAGTAAGCTACCGGAAAAATATGACACTATGGTGGGTGAACGAGGAGTTAAGCTTTCCGGTGGGCAGCGTCAGAGGATAGCTATTGCTCGAGCAATGCTAAATAATTCACCTATTCTTGTTCTCGATGAGGCAACGAGCGCATTAGATAGTGAGAGTGAAGTGCTTGTGCAAAAAGCACTCGAACATCTGTGGCATGATAAAACCGTGATTGCCATTGCTCATCGCTTGTCAACACTAAGGCACATGGACCGGATTATTGTTATGGATGACGGCAGGATTATTGAAAATGGTTCGCATCAGGAGCTCATCTCTCAGAACGGCATGTACGCTAAGCTGTGGGATCATCAATCCGGTGGGTTTATTGAAGAATAAAAAACGATTGCTTTAAGATAGATTGTAGACCTTAAACCCCAGCCACTATGGCTGGGGTTTTGAGATAGTAGAACCGTATGTAGGTGCTTATTTTTGAGAGGCATGCGACATAGCAACAGCCTGAACCAATGAAGAGTTTGCCATGTCCGAGGGGACCACGACAAGCGTTTTTTGACTTGGCTCTGAAGAAATCTTTTCAAGTGTTTGAAGTGTACGGATTGTCATTCCACCGTTTGCTTTAGCAAGTGTTGCTGCTGCGTCAGCTATACCTTTTGCAGCTGCCTTTTCACCTTCAGCGGTAATGATGACCGCACGACGCTCACGTTCAGCCTCTGCTTGCTTTGCCATCGCTCGCTTCATATCTGCAGGTAGCTCGATGTTCTGAACCTTAACACTGTCAACATCAATACCCCATTTTTCGGTTTGCTTATCGACGATAGCTTTAATTTGTTTAGATACTTCGTCGCGCTTTGAGAGAAGTGAATCAAGATCAACGTTACCCGAAACATCTCGAAGTGCAGCCTGCGCAAACTGGCTCGTCGCATAAATGTAATTCGCAACAGAAAGAACGGCTTTACTTGGATCAACGACGTTAAAGTAGACAACAGCGTCCACATTGACGGTGACGTTATCCTGAGTGATCACTTCTTGCTTTGGGATATCGATAGTGTTTGTTCGTATGTCGACGCGAATTAAGCGCTGGAGCAGGGGAATGACGATTTGTAGACCAGGATTACGCACGCCACTAAATCTTCCGAATGTTAAGACAACACCTCGCTGATATTGGTTAATAACCTTTATGCCACTGATTATATAGAGCACTATAATGATGACCACTAGTTCCATAGCTCTTCTATCCCTCCATGAAAATTACTACCGGTATTGTAACACTGGCACGTTGATTTGATAAGTTTATTTCTCTTATGGTATGCTGAGGCGTATAGGTAAGACCCCATTTACGTACTGCCATCTGGCTATGGGTAGTCTACTGGTAACGGCAGAGCAAGTAAATGAATAAGAAAATCTTATCGGCAGTCATAGTAATTAGTTTTATTCTTGCAATAACAAGAGGGTGGGTACTATTGGTAGCCGTACCATTTTGGGCCTTCTCGACACTTGCTTTGCTATATGGATCGGTTGGTTTTTCTAAGCTAAGGAATACAACAAAAATACCACCTTTTGATGTTGTTCTACTCTATGTATGGCCTTTGCTATTGGCGACAACTCTATTTTGCACCGTGGGAGGTGGTGACACTACGAGAGTGGAGGTGTTTGGGTTTGTGATTGTTGATAGTGCTAGTACAATAGCGAGTCTTTCATCACTACTTGCACGTATATTTGCCGGCTCCTTTATTGCCCTCACACTTGTGATGCTATTCGAACTACATAGACTGCGGCTACATGTTAAACCTCAAAGTGTAAAGAGACGAGCCATCTTTCTAATCGGTATTAGCCTTGTGGCTAGTTTTTTCCTATACACCGTCTTTATAACGATACAGGATAGTATGCTTCCACCTGTACGTTACTGCAATGGAAAGGTGGCATCAGCGGATCAAGTTTGTGGAGTCAATTGGGACAATGCTGGCAGTCGGACGGTGCACGATGGTGGTGTTGACGTTCAGACGATTCCACTGCGCTAGGATCTGTTGTAAGTGGATTGTCCTATGATCATTAAGCAGCGGGATCGTTACTTTAGAAAAATGACTCCAGTACGCAAAACTGGATTGTGATAATACTTATAGCCGCTAGTGTAACATTTGCGTTACGTCAGGGAATGGATGACTCTAATGCGCTATTAGTTGTTGGGATTTTTCTTCTTATTACTCTAGTACTACGTGTTGGTTTATATCTATTGCATATGGTTAGATGATAGTGCTATTGTTTATGTATGAATAGAAATGATAGTAACTATCAAAATAATCCGAATGAAATTGTTGCCTGCGTTGGCAGTAGTACGGCTGCCGCAAAAGGGGTATTTAACTGGCTTAAAGAGCTTGAAAAACGTCCACAGAATAAACACTTTACCTTTGTAAACCGTGGGGTCGGTGGTGACGTTGCGTATAGTACACTGCAACGGTTACCGAAGACGATTGCCCTTCGTCCTGATCGAGTTATTCTTATCATTGGTGCTAATGATATCTTAGATCAGGTATTTCCGAATGTTCAGAGATTTCTGGGTGGGTGGAAAAAGCTACCCGAAAAATCGTCACCAGAATGGTTTCGCCAAAATCTTGAAGCGATCGTACGTGAGTTAAAGGCGAAAACGTCAGCACGCATCGCACTCACTTCACTAGGTCTTGTTGGCGAAGATCCAAAGTCAACTAATGCTAAGCAGATCGAGCTCAATACGCTCTACGCGGAATACGCTAGCATTATCAAGGATGTGGCCGAAAAGGCAGAGGTAGACTACATTCCTTTTTATGAAAAATTCCAAATGGCTATTGAAGCAGACCCAGGTAAGTCATTTACTGAGTTTAAATTCAGACTTTTCTATCGTGACTACCTTTGGCGTGAATACATCCTTCGTCATAGCTTTGACGAGATTGCTAAGATGAATGGTTGGAAGTTTCATATAGACGGTGTGCATCTCAATACTCGAGGAGGGATGATACTAGCCGACGTGGTACAGGAGTTTTTGGACACGTAAATAGTACCCCTAGTAATCGGATACAACATATATCTTCTCGTGGTACGTCAGAGAGTCGGAGAGGGTGCTTTCAACTATATCTGCAGTATTATGAAGTACACCTTCTACTTTTAATTGAGAAGACGGCATCCATTTATTATTTCCAGTTATGCCCGTTTGCTTTACTTCACCTTCAAAGTGATGTACAAGATATACATAAAAAAATTTATCTTGTACTGTCTCTTCGGCCACTACGTCACGAATATGCCAAATACTTTTTAGCTTCGGGGTGCCACTGAGTCCAGTTTGTAGTTCTAGTGCGCGTTTTGCGGCGTTCTCTGTACTCTCGCCGTAATATACCTTATCACCCGGTATGGCAGCGAGACCTCTATAGGGTACCCTGTCGCGCTCTTGAAGCAAGTAAAACGTTTTGCCATTTTCTTTTTTACGAACAACGACGACTACTGCCGTGAATCCTTGTTCAATGAAGCCTCGATTGTGAGGATGCAAGAGGATTGCCCTTTGTTTACCTTTTGCAGTAAGTCTATAGGTTTGATTCGGGAGTTTTTCGATGTAGTTTACTTTTAGTAGTTGCCTGAGGTGATAGGAGAACTGATCTGTCGGGAGCTGCGTTGTATTCACCTGAGAAAAACGTAGGCCGTCTTGTTCGAAAAGACGTCGCACGATGCTAGCTTGAATGTCGTTTAGTACGTCTATTGTCATAGCGAGATTATAGCACTACGCTAGAGTTTACTTTAGTGAACACTCTCTTCAGTGAACAACATAAAACTATAAAGAGCGCATTACAGTAGGTATCCTTTCAAATATGAACAATTCCTTGTCTATACACTTGTCTTTATCTCAACCGCAAGAGAGTTGCTTCTTTTGCAAAGTGCAACATGATTCGGAGGCGGTTCTTTATCAAAATGACAGCCTATTTCTTGTCCTTGATGGGTTTCCTGTTTCGCCTGGTCATGGGCTTCTCGTACCAAAGCGACACGTGGCTAATTTAGCCGATCTTACGAAAGGTGAATGGGGCACCTATTACGATTCGATTAGTGAAGCGATACACAGTATTGAGTCAACGGATCTTCGGGTAGTATATGAGAAACGCTTCAGGGAGCCGTCTTCAAAGAGTGCAAGATGGTTTAACAAGCGAGCGCTCGAACATCCTCGTCTTGATACGAAGCCTGATGCATATAATCATGGCCTGAACAATGGGAGGGCTGCCGGTAGGACGGTGGATCATCTGCATTGGCATATCATACCTCGCTTTGAGGGTGATATGGACGATCCTCGTGGTGGTGTACGCTACGTCATACCTGCTATGGGCAACTATACAATTGAGAGGTAAGCTTGGCAGTACTGCTTGCCTGGCGAGGGCTTGCTGTATTTTTTATAAGAAGAGGTAATTGCCGGTGTTGACACGAATAAAATAGGACTCGAAAGAACGAAGGTGCTATTTTCTTTTAACGAGAGCGACGATGGCTATGATAAGTGATATGCCAGCGATAAGATAACTCCCTATAGCTCCAAAATCAAGTGACGACGTTGTCGATATGTTCGATAGGTCGTTTATGACTTTAGTAACTGAATAGGGACCCGCGTCTCCTGAAGCATCATCACTTCCAGCAGGCGTTTGATCCCAATGAACAACACTTCCGTCCGCGTATGTTTGGTACGCCTTCCAGTCGAGACTGCTTGCTTGAGCTGGTGCCTGAGCGCTAAAACTAAAATCTTGACGTTGCCCGACGGGTATAGTGCCATCCCACTCTATTGATGTAATCTCCGGGTTGTTACCGCTACTAGTCGTCGTTGTAATAGTCCAACCATATGTAGCCGTGGGTGTAATATTTGTAGCACCCTCAGGGATCAGCAGTTTTACCCTTGTGACAGCGGATTCTTTCTCGTTTGGCACACTTACATTAAAGACAAGCTCCTGACCAATGTTTGCTTGATTCGGGGTAACAACAACATGAGCGTAGGTTATTAAGGGGAGGCTTGCTAGCGAGAGTGTTGCCAGTATACTAGTTAGCATTATTTTTATCACAGATGTTCTCCTTCTCGTATATTACGCCTCAATTGGAACCAACACGCGGTACTTGCGACTATAACGAGTACGGCGCAAACTCCTAGTAGAAGTGCTGAAAAGAATGAGGGCTTTGGTTGACCCTCTGCCACTCGTACGAGGTAATCGAACGAAAATGGTTGAAATTCGCCAGGGTGGATTGGATCCCCTGTGAGGATAAGATCGTACACATCTGGATTTGAGAATGTAACAGTACCACCGAGGACACCCTGGGCATCTTCAGTAAGGGGTTGGTTTACTACTACCTTACCTTTTTCTTTAATTGAGACGATACAAGCGCACTGTGGAAGTGAAAATTTTCCATCTAAGTCGTGGATAAAAAAGAGATAGCGTGTTGTCGTATTACTAACAGGCCTGTCTCCTGGATTGATATGGAGAATGGCGGAGATGGAGCCCTCTGCCTTGAAGGTATGTGCGGATGCGAACGGTGCGTGAACTAGAATCAGGCAGATACTAGCAAGAGAGGCATATACCAGAAAACGTATTTTCAAAAATTTCTGGTATGTCAAGATGGTCGTATTCACTCACTGATAATACCAATATTTTTAAAAATAATCCGTAAAACGCTTTATCTAGTCTACAGTAAGTAGTATGGATGGAAGTGAGAAGATAGACGTACATATAAAAGCGTTGCCTGAGTGGCAGCAGCAGATCTGTAACAAAACGAGGAGGCTTATTCATCAAGCGATACCCCTCATTAAAGAAGAGATTAAATTTACGAATCGTCCTTACTTTACCTATAAGGGCAATGTCTGTGCGCTACTGACAGCTAAAGACCATGTCAACCTATTTATCTATGACCTACTCGTATCAGACCCTGATGGGATTATTAATCAAGGGAAGACTAATACTACAGTGCTCTATCCAAATAGAAAAGGGCACGTTTCCAAATGAGGCATCACTTGTTGCTCTCCTAAAGGAAGTCGCAGATCATAACGATAAAGGTGGATGGCGTACGTTGCGGTAAACGTGCATTTGAATACTGTAATAAAAGAAAAAGAGGGGCGCCGCAAAGCGGCGCCCTGACCTCACGGTGTGGTGAGGCGGTATGCAGCTGCGTGTGCCTTTGCGCGACCCTTGATCTCGGAGAAGTATCTCCAGGGCCGTGTTCGAGTCGCCTTGACACCATCACCGAAACGGTGATAGCACAGTCCGCAGCGATTGTCGTCGCTCTCTGAGGCAACGTGTTGATGCTTCGGAGGATCGGCGAACGCCCGAGATGCTTCGTACAAGAAACAGTACAGTAACACGGTTCACCCGCTCTACTCGATGGGATGTTCTACCGTTTATATTATGACATATAGTTTGGCAACTATATACTTGACGTTACCAATCTACCCCTGTAAAATAAGAGTATGAATGCGGGTAATCTCATCGACTTCTATAACGAATTTGCCACCGAAGAGAAGTGTGCGGAGTTCTTAATACAGCAACGCTGGGGAGATGAGATTGTCTGTCCGAAGTGTGGCGTTGTTGGCATTAAAGCCTACAAGCTTGCCAGCGGCCGCCTGAAATGTGCCGAATGCCGTAAACCTTTTACTGTACGTATGGGAAGTGTCTTTGAGGATAGCAAAATCCCACTGCAAAAATGGTTCTTTGCCATCTACCTTTGCACCAGCCTCAAAAAAGGCGTCTCATCTATTCAGCTCGCTAAATACTTAGGTGTCACTCAAAAGACGGGCTGGTTTATGCTGCAACGTATTCGTTACGTTTTCGAGAACGGCACCTTTGAAAAACTCAAAGACGCTGTAGAAATGGACGAAGCCTATATTGGCGGCAAAGACAGCAATAAGCATGCCCACAAACGGGCTAAGGCATTGACCGGCAAAGGTGTCCAAGGCTTCGGGAGCAAGAACAGCAAAACACCAGTGGTCGGCATGGTTGAACGCGGCGGTAACTTACACGCCGTAGTAACGAGCGATACCGGCAGCGCTACGCTCATGGGCCTGGTTCGCAAACACATAGATATTGATGCTACGGTTTACACCGACGAACACATGCCCTATCGCACTTTGCCGAAGATTGGCTACAAGCACGAAAGCGTCAATCACGGCGTCAAAGAGTTCGTGAACGGCATGGCAAGTACCAACACAGCCGAATCGTTTTGGTCACATCTTAAGCGTGGCATTAATGGCATTTACCACCATGTTAGCCCGAAGCACTTGCAGAAATACTGCGACGAGTACAGCTATCGGTGGAATACGCGCGAGATGACTGATGGTGAACGGTTTGAGGATTGGTTTGCGAACCTAAACGGCAAGCGGTTGACCTACAAAACGCTTACTAAGAAAGCCTAGCTCACCCCTGTTAGCCAAAAAGCGCATTTATACCCCCATGGGCAAGGGTCTAAATGCAAGTCGATTCAATCTGTTACATCTTGTTTTTCCGTGTTACCTACCTTATAAATATAGGTGTAGGTAGGGTTGGTTACATAAGTAATTGCCAGTACAAGAACAAAGAAAAATAGTAAATCTAAATAAACCTAAGAAATAATAATACCTATCTAAAAAACTACTATTAAAACTAACAACTAAAGAACCATATACAACGAGCTATAAACATCTACAAATAAAGACCTAAAGAAATCAGAGAATACTAAAGCTATCTAAGACTGAATATATCTAACGAATAAGAATACTCTGCATATGGCTGAACTACCTAAAATAAGCAGGAGACAAAAAGAAATCCTAGACCGCCTTTATGAATACAGGTTCTTAAACCGTATCCAGATACAGGCTTTATTTGGTCATAAGGATGCCAAAAACACCAATCTCTGGCTCAAAGACCTTCGCGCAAAACACTACGTTAAATGGATCTACTCCACTCACTTTGCGGAGAAAACCAAGCCAGCAATCTACTACCTCGGCATTAACGGCATACGCCATTTTCGGCAAATCGGCACACACAAAGAGCACATTCTCAAGTACTATCGTGAATCAGGTTGCAGCCAAGCCTTTATCGATCGCTGCGTTTTACTTGCGGATGTGTGTATCTCTTTCAAGCAGACTAATGAGACCATTGGCGCAGTGGACAGGATAGCAAAGAGCGATGACGTCTGGTTTATATATGAAACAGAAGCCGAGTTTACCGAAGCTGGCTATTATGAGTTCCTTAATGATACGGATATTCACCCGAACTTGTGTTACACAAAGATGGGCTATGACGAGTATTTTGAAGAGGTGCCAGTTGCGAGCTATACGGTTGAAGTATTTGACCCCACAGTACCCAGACACAGTATGCGTAAGCGACTCAAGGACTATGTGAAGTTCCTAGATGGTGAGGAATGGCAAACCGAGATGGAAGAAGACAACCCACCAGTCGCGCTTTTTATCTGCCCAACTAAGGCCGATATGATTTACTGCAAACGAGCGACTAAGAAGCTACTGGAAGACGCATGGGATGCTGAGAAGATTCATATGCGGTTTGCAACAACTGACTCAGTGAGGACACAAGGGTTTCGGGCGAGGATTTGGGAGGAGGTTGAGTTACCTAAGGATGACTAGCGTGCATGAGCAATCGATACAGAACCTTACAAACCATACCCCACGCCAGTCATAACATTCCTGGTAAAATAATAAGAATGAAAGACGCATTTATTTCCCGCTCATCCAACTCTCCATTTATACGGCAGGTGTGGCAAGCCCAGTTTACGAGAGATGGCCAGCTGAACGTTGCCGCCGATGGTACGTGGGATATTGTTTTCAGTGAACATGATGACAAAATGACCTGTCTCATTACCGGCCCGACCACCAAAGTGAACACCTATAACTACTATAAAAACCAATGGGCGCTGGGCGTACAGTTCAAGGAAGGAACCTACTTGCCGGGTATGCCAGCACGCGAGGTTATCAACGCGAGCCGTTCAGTAGCAACTAAGCAGCGGACAATTTGGCTAAAAAACCACACCTTTAGTGTACCGACCTATCAAAACGTGGAGCAATTCGTACAACAACTATACGACCTCAAACTGCTAGCGCGAGATGTAGTAATAGAACGAACACTGCACAAAAAGGATATTACAACACCCATACGTTCAATCCAACGCCACTTTACCGCAACAACTGGCATTCCGCTCAATCGCCATCAACAGATTATGCGTGCTCAGAAAGCGGCGCAACTGCTCCGTGAGGACATAGCCATTACGGCCGTGGTGCATGAGTGTGGATATTACGACCAAGCCCATTTGAATCGTTCAATCAAGCAATTTCTGGGTAGCACCCCTCAGCAGCTCAAGCTGGAAAAAGACAGCTGAACAAGTGGCGTTTCTATACAATAGTGTTTTTCATTTCTGCGGTGTAATAGTTACGTAAACAATAAGCAAAGGAGATCATATGTCAAGTATCAAACCATTTTCGGTACACATCCCCCAGGACGAACTGGACGATTTGCAAACCCGACTCAAGCAAACGCGTTGGCCCGTTCAAGTAGAAGGCACTGATTGGGAACGCGGCGTGCCGCTATCATACGCTCAGCGAATCACTCATTATTGGGCAACTAACTATGACTGGCGTAAGGCCGAGACGCGTCTCAACGGTTTCCCGCAATTTACGACCGAGATTGACGGGCAGACGATTCATTTTGTCCACGCCAAGGCAGATATCGAGAACGCCACACCAATTCTATTATGCCACGGCTACCCTGGCTCGATTGTGGAGATACTCGACATTGTTGAGTTGCTCACCAAAGAGGGCTTCGACGTGGTTGCGCCCAGCATGCCGGGTCTCGGATTTTCTAATCCCGTCACGCAGCCCGGTTGGGAGACAGCTCGCACCGCCAAGGCTTATGCAGAGCTGATGAGCCGCCTAGGATATACGCACTATGGTCTTCAGGGCAGCGATGTAGGCTCGGGCATCTGCAACGAACTGTGTCTACTCAACCCCGAAAAAGTAATTGGTGCTCACATCAGCACGGATCCATCTGCCGTTGCTTTGCTGTTCGACCTTGACAAGATGGACGCGTCCAAGCTCGATGCTGCTGCAAAGAAAAAACTGACTGCAATGCGAGAACTCAAAAAAGAGGGCGGCGCTTATCTGCAGATTCAAGGTACGCGTCCGCAGACCATTAGCTATGGCTTTACTGACTCACCCGTATTACAGCTCGCCTGGATACTAGAACGGATCAAAGAATGGGCCAATGATGCCGCTGCCTTACCCGAAGACGACATAACACTTGATACACTCCTGACTAACATCAGTGTCTACTGGTTTACTAGGAGCGGCGCAAGTAGTGCACACATGATTTACAATTCGCAACATGCCCAAGGCGGCTGGGGTATGCCGACGGTACCCATGGGCTTCGCTGTCTTTAATAGCACACCGTTAGTTCGATTGTTAATGGACCCAACACGCCAGCACAAGCACTGGTCTGAGTTTAAAGAGGGCGGTCATTTTCCGGGGATGGAAGCACCCAAACAGCTAGCTGAAGATATCACGGCGTTCTTCCGCAGTCTCTAGTGTTTGAGGTACAGTTACAATATGAAACCTGCTGATATACTGCGCCAACGCTTACACAACCAATGCCTTGAGGGCTCGCTTAGGAGCCCTCAAGACGTGGTCCGCTGGCTTGGCGCAGTACAGTCACAGGATTTTGGCGGCGCAGCTTGGGCTGTTTGCCAGCGGGGACATGGATCAACTCTTGCTGATTTTCATGAAGCATTTGCTCGTGGCGACCTCTTACGCACTCACGTTATGCGGCCTACGTGGCATTTTGTAGCCCCAGAAGATATCCGTTGGCTGCTTACACTAACTGCTCCACGTCTATTGCAAGCAGCTCACTACTACTTCAAAAAATACCAACTTACTGATGCTATTCTTGGTCGAACAGGAATGCTCATCTCCCAAGCACTTGAAGGCGGCAAGCATCTCACCCGCCCAGAGATCGCAACCTTGCTTGTAAGCAAAAATGTAGACATACGAGATCAGGTACATCTTGCCCACATCATCATTCATGCTGAAGCAACTGGCCTTATTTGCAGTGGTGTTCCACGGGGTAAGCAGCAGACTTATGCTCTTGTGAGCGAGCGAGCCCCTAATGCAATCACGCTTACCCGCGAAGAAGCCCTAGCAGAACTTGCTAAACGTTATTTCCAAAGCCATGGCCCAGCCACATTGCAAGATTATACGTGGTGGTCGGGCCTGACTGCCGCCGACGCGGCTGTCGGCTTACAGAACAGTAAGGCTAATCTAATATCTGAAACAATCAATGATCAAACATATTGGTTTACGCCGCCAATCTCTACAGCTCCTCATAGTACACGCGTATATTTGCTGCCGAATTACGATGAATACATCGTGGCCTATGCGGATCGCAGTATGGTTTTCGACGTCCACCGGTACACCGATAGGCTCGATAGCCGCCAGAACCCTGTATTCAATAATGTTATCATCATTGATGGTTGCATCAAGGGAACCTGGAAACCGATCGTTACAAGGGAGACAGTGAATATTGAAGCGACTCTTTTCATGCCTCTACAGGAGGCTGATCGACAAGTATTAGCGAAAGCGGCTAAACTCTACGAGAAATATGTAGGAATGCCTGTATCGATTGTAAATTTAAGCTCTCCTTGATATATCCGTATATTTCGTTGCAATACTGCAGATTGATTAGAAAAATGACAGAGGAGCTATAATGGTATCCATGAACGAGTCTAAGAAACAACTCCGTGACCTAGCGAAGCAAATCAGTCAAGATCAATCGAAAACAAGCTCTGCTGAAAAACGAGTCAAAATCAACACAACTTTCAACAAGGCTGTAAAGAAAATGGGGCAAACGCCTCCTCCTAAAAGAAAAGATAAGCAGCACTCTTTTTAGTCTGGTAGCAACAAGTATATAATCGCCTATAGTTTTTAATAATGCAATCTCTGCTATCCTATGCCATTTCACCTAGGTCCAAATAAGTTAGTTGCCCTCTAGCCATTGAACCATAACGGCCCTGATTAATAGACGTATGAGCCTGGCACTCTCCTTATTAGAGAAAGCGGAGGTGAGATTTTTACGGAGTGCTATTTAACTGTAGTGCGTGGCCATCTTTTGAAGGTGCCAGCTAAAACGCCCAGTCCGTAGCTTAAGTGATGAACAATAAGGCCTACTGGATTTTGTCGTATATTCTTTAGGATCGGAACGATAACAAGGAGTGGATAAAATGGAACGAAATAGGTGAGAGGTAGCCCAAGAATAAAGAGAGGATATATCCATACATGAGTTTCCCAAAGCAATTCTTTCTTGCGGTTTTTCCAGTGCTTCTTAAAAAGATGAGCACGCGCCTTGCCATATTCAAATGCGCGGTTGAGCTGTTCGCTATTATCTCCCCAGTCATGTTGGATAGAGAAAGCGGGTTCAAAATAAATCTTGTAGCCTGCATCGGAAGCTCGCCAGAAAAAGTCAACGTCTTGTCCGAAGGAAAAACTTGTGTCGAATTGACCTACTTTCTCGACAACTTCGCGTCGCAAGCCAACACTAATGGTGGTACAGGTGTCGACATATTTTCCAGCAGTATGCGTTGGGGCGTAATGAACAAGATTACTTTCGTTCGTATCAAGAACGGGGCCACAAACAATATCTTTGCCGCCTTGAATAGTCGTGTCGAGCGAAGAAAGCCAGGTATCAGTAGGAATGCAGTTAGCATCAATAAAGGCAATAATCTCACCTTTTGCAAGCTCGAGGCCACGATTGCGTTGTTCGGCAGTTGTACGTCGATTACTAACAGGAAATTGATCCCATACCGCTTCAGGAAACTTCCTACGAATCGAAGCCAAACGGCTAGGCTCGGAAGAGTCAATGACAATAACCTCAAAAGGAATCTTTGCTGTCTGTTTATAGAGATGAGAAAGAGTTGCTTCTATGCCGAGGTCATTTTTGACAACGATAATGACTGAGACCATGAGACGCTGCTTGGTGGTTTTCATATTATTACATATTGTATCAAATATACAAGTAATATACAAATGGTATAGGCAACAATAGCACTTAGTAGATGACCGAGTGCTATTGTTAGCGTACGCTTACATCATTGAGGAGCTACTACTTTCACAGGTAATCTTTTGCTCGTCAGTGTAAGATATGAGAGAAAAGATAACGTGGTAATGGGGTTCTGTGAATCCTGCATGACCAGCAGCTTCGTACATAACGTCAACGTGGTTATATTGCTGGCCCATTAGTGCGAGATTTTGAGTCATAGCTGCCGCGATTTTACTTTGGCCAAGCATGTATTCGATCCCGGTAATTTTGTTATTCCACATGTTGTAGATCGGTCCTTCAGGAATGTCCTTAGGAAGAACGTACTGCGTACCCTCACCTGGTGAACACTGAGAAATAATTGTGGCATTAGCTGGAACTTTAAGGGCCACTGCGGCAGTTGTGTCCATTCCGGCGTTTTTGCCATTCGTGTACCCGCTGCTGTGACCCCAAGCATATACGCCGAATAGTATCCCAATAAGAACGAGTACGCCTACGACACCTATGATTAGGTTACGCATCATTGACGATTTCGGTTGTGGTGCAACGGCGGGTGTTTCTGGAGTTGGAGGCAATCGTGTCGGGCCGGAATGTTTGTTTGATAAGTCGTCTGTCTTTGGTGGCATCGACTCGATTGTGAGTGCGGATGGAGAAAAGACAGGGGAATTAGGGCTCGTGGGTGTTACCATAGTCTCACTCGTTGCTGGAGTCTCTGGTAACTCAGGTTCTGAGGGTATAGCTGACTCGATAGGGGTAGTCGGTTCAGGCTCTGCTACCGAAGGTGTTATGGGCATTTCTTCGTCTATGGTTGACGACATCGTCAGTTCTTCTGTTGAAGTATTCGCTGATTCGGCCGCAGGATCAGGTGGCGTACTGAGTGAGGTGGCTGTCGGCATCGCCAGTGGATCTAATGCTGTTTGAGGAGTCGATGATTGGTTTTGATCGTTTGGATTATTTTCCATATACGTACACCTTTTGTTGTATTTATAACGTGTTACATTAACCGTAACCGTATTACCGAGAGTTGTCAATGTGCTAGATTTTACAACCAAGGTAATCTTAGCTATAGTTTTATAGTAAATGCTTGTGCTTGGCATCAGAACAAAACTATTACTTCTTATGATGGCTGCTACGCTGCTACCGCTCCTTATCTTGAACTTTTTCTGGACAAACTCGCAGCGGCAGGTACTGCTGAATGAATCGAAATCGAGTCAAGCACTTGTGACGAACGCAGATGCGGATAAGGTAACGAATTTTATTAATGATAAGGTTCGAACACTCATTATTCATTCGCAGAGTCCAAGTTTGCAACAGTTTAATCTTTCCAAGGCGTCTCTTGAGATCGGTACACTTCTTTATCAAGATAATGATATAGAACGCGCATCACTAGTGAACCAGAGTGGTCAGGAAGTTGTAGCGCTTACGAGTAATCTTAAGCCCGCTTCGCTTCAAAACGTGGCGAGCAGTGATGCCTTTAAAGTGGTCAACTATTTTGCGGGTAGCCAATATATTAGCCCAGTAACGACTGGTTCAAGTGGGCATCCAATTATTACTATAGCTATCCCACTTGTTACCTTTACTACTCCACAAGATCTCTCAACACTCTCAACCGCCGAGCCTGGAGTAGTGCGAAATCCTCAAGATATAAAGGGAGCACTCATTGCTCAGGTGAGTCTTGAGAATCTCTGGCAATCAGTTCTTTCAACGCCGACAACACTGAGAACACCCTCGGATGATTATGCCTATGTTGTGAACGATAAAGGGCAGGTGATTGCACATCCTGATGCCTCCTTTACGAATACGCGTAAGGATCTCTCAAATGTTCCCGTTGTCGCCCTTTTTAAATCAAACTTAGGCGGCACGCAGACGACACCTCAAAGTGTAGAGTCGACCTCTGAAAAAGGTGTTGATGTTATGGCAACCTACCAAAAGATTCCAACGACAGAATGGGCTGTTGTTTTTGAAGAACCTATGAGTAGCATTTATGACGCAGTGAACCAAGCTTCGTATCTTGGCGTGGTGCTCTCTCTTGTTGCAATTGTAGTGATGGGCGCCTTGAGTGTTTGGTTGAGCCGTTACGTGACGAGTCCGATCATAGCGGTTGCTAAGACAGCAAAGGAGATAGGTCAAGGAAAGTTTGCAACTCGTGTGACAATGCGGCGTCGGGATGAGATGGGTGTTCTTGCAAATAGTATTAATATGATGGGGAGCAACCTCGAGAATTACGTGGCGCGTATGGATGCGCAGCGCCGCCAGTTAGAAGTAATCCTAAATAGTACGACAGACGGCATTATGGCAATTGATGCAGAGGGAAAGGTTGTCATCGCGAATCGTGCTGCCGCTCACCTCGCCAAGAAGACTGTAGAGGCTGTTGTGGGTCAGAGGATTCAAGATATCTTTATGTGGACGAAAAAAGCACAGCCATTTTTCGTAAACTACAAGACGACAAACGCTACTGAGTATACAGAATTAGAATATACAGATAGTGGCGATGCGATGCACTATGTTGATCTTATTGTAGTGCAGGCTGCAAGGCAGACAATTGTTACGATACACGACGAGACGAAGAGTAGAGAGCTTGATGTTATGAAGGGTGACTTCGTTTCTGTTGCTGCCCATGAACTTAGAACGCCGCTCGCAAGGATCCGTGGGTATGTCGACTTAATTTCTGGTTCTGCAAAAGATGAAGCTTCTCAAAGGTACATTAAGGAAGCGAGAGATAGCTCTATTGAGCTCGCAGCAATCATCAATAACTTACTCGGCGTCTCTCATATTGAAAGAAGTCAATTGGCTATGACTACTGAGAAAGTAGATTGGGCGAAAATAGTCTCAGACGCTGTTAATGGTATACAGCCTCAAGCGACGCGTAAGAACATAACGTTAGTATATGAGGGTGAGAAGCAAGGGAACTACGTGAGTGGAGATAAGGTCGCGCTAAGAGAAGTAGCTGATAACCTTATAGATAATGCCATTAAGTATACTGGTGACGAGGGCCATATCAATGTACGTCTCTCGAGGAAGGAGACGGCATACGTCCTTAGTGTGAAAGATGACGGAAGGGGGATTCCCTCTAGGGCTTTGCCATATCTCTTTACGAAGTTTTATCGTGTTCATAATGGGCCAGAAAGCGGCAATACTGGAAGTGGGCTTGGTCTTTATATAGCGAAATCAATCATTGAACGACATAGTGGTACAATTACTGTAGAGGCGCACGAAGGAAAAGGCTCGGAATTTACCGTCGTACTACCTGTGCTTATTGAGAAATCGTCTGCTATAAGTCAAGACACAAAGGGGGATTATGGCACCGGACACCACGGCTGGACTACAAAGAATATTACTCGTTGAGGATGATCTCTTTATTCGAGAGATGTATCATACGTATCTTACAAGTAACGGCTACACAGTTGGCGTGGCTGCTGATGGTGAAGAAGGGCTGCAAGTTGCAAAGGACTTTCATCCTGATCTTATTTTTCTTGACATTATGATGCCTAAAAAGGACGGCCTTGAGGTGCTAAAGACGCTTCGAGAAGATCCGAGTTACGGATGTCAGAAATGTCGTATTGTCTTACTTACTAACCTCGGTGACAATACAATTGCCCAAAAAGTCGAGGGGCAGATCGATGGGTATGCAATTAAAGCGGATATTGAACTTGCCGATCTCTTGAAGATTATTACGTCGTTTAATTAAAACGAGCAAAACCATGAATGAGAAGCTCATGAAAATGAGCCTTTTTATACTATTGAAAAAGACTTAAATTCCTGTAATAGTAATAAAATAGTCATATTACCTTGACAGACATAGTAATATGATATATACTGTTAGCATGATAGATAAAAAATTATCATCAGATTTGCTCCGTGGGCATACAGATACTATCATCCTAAAGTTTTTACTGGATGGTGATAAGTACGGGTATGAAATCACGCGACTTGTGTATGAATATTCTGATCAAGTCTATGAGTTAAAAGAAGCCACAATGTACTCGAGTCTGAAACGTTTGGAAACAGACGGGCGAATTACCTCCTATTGGGGGGATGAGACGCAAGGTGGACGACGAAAATACTATCACATCACAGACAGTGGTCGTGAAACCTATAAGGATAATAAAAGTAACTGGGATCATGCAAAAGAGATCCTCGACAAATTGCTATAAGGAGAATGAATATGGAAAAGAAGTTACAAGTCTTTTTAGATGGATCATTTGCAAAGTATGGTTCCTTCCCAGCTAAGGAAGATGTCCTACAAGAACTACACGCTAACCTAGTCGAGAAATATGAAGACCTTAAGAAAGAAGGTAAGAGCGACGACGAAGCGTATACTATAACGATTAATTCACTTGGTGATACGGATGAAATTATGGAAACACTTCCTCGTACGGATGGAACAACACCACGACCTCAAAATCTAAGGTCTACCTCCCTTGCGAAGTCAGATCTTAGCGATTCGAATCTTGTTGGAGCTGACTTAAGTTCGAGCTCACTTGCTGGCACAAACTTTGAAAGGTCTGATTTGACCGATGCTACATTTAAGTCGACATCACTCAAGGGTGCTTCATTTGTTGGCGCCAATCTCACGAATGTGCAGTTCGGCAGCTCTGACCTTAGTAAGGTATCTTTTAATAAAGCAAATCTGACGAATGCAAAACTGAAAGGTTCTGGGCTGCACGGAGCAACGTTTAGTGGTGCTACCCTTGTAGGTACAGAATTCCACCAGTCAGACCTATCGGATATTTCATTTGACGGTCTGACACTTGAGAACGTTTCGTTTGATAGTGCTTCACTCAAGAGAACATCATTTAAAGGTTCCGTACTTCAAAACGTCTCCTTCCATCACTCTGCTGTAAAGCACGCCATTTTTGATGGCGCCACAATGGATAAGGTAACCTATGCTGTTTTGAAGAGCTCAAAAGCGACACTTACTGATGTTATTATCAAGTGACAAACTGTAGCTAGAGTGAAAATACTCCCTTAACGGGAGTATTTTCACTTTGTAGCGGTAGTTATATGTCGGTCGTAGTCAGTAGGAACGCCCTGTTTGATGGAATAGAAGAGCTGCATCAATTGGTACTTACGAGTGAAAGAATAGTAGATTTGGAGAACGTACTTTGATCCGTTTTGTTAATAAGAAGTAAAAGATACGGTCACTAGAAAGTGATATACTGCTAGTAGATGAAACACCTATTTGCATTCCACACCATGACTTTTCCCCTCGGGGTTCTAGCTGTCTTTAGCGTCGTCGCAGCTGTAATTCTTATCTTCGAGCTCCTGATGCTTATCCATGTTATTAGAAATCAGTTTATTCCAACTAATAAAAAGGCGATTTGGATTATTGGCATGCTTCTCCTCCATCCGTTTATTGCTATTTGGTATTACTTCAGCGATTACCGTAGGACGAAATAGTTTTTGGTAATGTGTCTGTCTCTTAAAAATATATCGTGAATACTATAACTATCATTATCGTCGTTTTTATGTTGATCGGCGTGTCTGCAATCTGTTCCGGACTTAATGTTGCCCTCATGTCTTTAAATAGTAAAGATCTTGAGCGTAAGGCCAAAATTGGTAATCTTCAGGCCAAAAAGGTGCTTCCTTATAGACAAAATACCCACCTAAGCTTGGCGGCAATTCTACTTACGAATATTGCTACTGTGTCGGCGACGTCACTTGTGCTTGCGAGCGTTCTTTATGGTGTTATTGCGGGTATTATAGCAACCCTTCTGACGGTTGTTTTTGGTGAGATACTTCCGCAGGCTTTGTTTAGCCGTCGTGCATTAGCATACTGTGCACGATTTAGTATGGTGCTAAGAGTCATGATTATTCTTACCTATGTTGTTGCTAAACCACTTCAGCTACTCCTCGATAGACTCTTCGGCAGCCACAGAGAGGCACTGCAGAGTCGACAAGAGCTCGGTATTATGATTGCCGAACATCTTGAGGAGGAGAGTGATAGTGAACTTGATACGGATGAAGTCGAGATCATCAAAGGCGCTTTGCAGTTAAGCGAGAAACAGGTAAAAGAAATCATGCTTCCTATTAAGGAAGTATTCTGGCTCAAACCCGATACTGTTTTGACGCCTGCTCTTATTGATGAGATTAAAGCAAAAGGTCGCAGCCGTATTCCTGTTTTTAATAAACAATTGACATTGTGTTATGGTGTACTTCTTATGAAGGAACTTGTTGATGTTGATTTCGACGAAAGATCATATCGTATAGATGATCTGACGCTCCATGTAGTTCATCCGATAGGAAGTCGAACGGCACTTGATACAATGCTCCGTAAATTCATTAGTTCAGGAACGCATCTTATTCCTGTCGAGAAGGATGATCGTATTGTAGGTATTGTGACGATTGAAGATCTTATTGAGGAGATTGTTGGTCACGAGATAGAAGACGAGACCGATCGTAAGCGTATTGCCGCTTATTAATAAGAGACCATTTAAAAAGCGTCTACTAATACGCGACGCACGTCTCGATTGAGGTGAACGAGTAGTTCGTAAGTAAATAAGTGATGAACATGAGCTAGTGTGTTGATGGAGTTGGCATCTTTTGGATTGTTGCTATAGAGAATAACTGTATCACCAACAGCGGCATTTGTAGATTGAAGACTTACCATCGAGCTATTCATGCAGATACGACCAGTGACTTGAGTAAAAGCAGTGCCAATTTTGACCAAGCCTTTGTTACTGAGCGCACGGTCGAATCCTTCATAGTAACCGATAGGGATAACACCTATACGCATCTCTTCGGGTGCTTTAAAGGTATAGTTGTAGCCAACTTTTTCGCCCTTTTTTAGTTCAACAATGGCGGTAATGGTACTTGTTAGCCGCAAGGCTGGTTGTAACGAACTATGAAGCCTCGTATAAAGAGGGTGCTCTTTAGGAAATGGATTAATGCCGTAGGTCCCGATGCCTGGACGTATGACATTAGCATAACGAGAGATTGTTCTCAGACTGCCTGCTGTTTGGCCTATATGAAAAAGGGTTGGCTTTGATCCGGTAGCGAGAACAGTGTCAACACACGAGTCAAAAAGCTTCACGGCGTCGTCAACGGTTTCAACTGAATCTCCATCTGCATCAGCGAGATGACTCATTACTCCTTCAAGTGTAAGGGTTTTATAGCCTTGAATAAGACGGGCGAGGTGGGCGACAGCACCAGGCTGTGCCCCGTATCTATTCATGCCAGTGTTACATTCAAGATGAACCTTGAGCGGTTTTCCTGTTTCTCCAAGCGTTTTAATAGTTGTCTCATCGCTAACGACAAAACTAAAATTGTCGTAATTCATAAGTGCAAAATTCTTAGGAGGGATACTTCCCATAATGAGAACTGGTTGGCGACTTACTTCACGTATTCGTAGTGCTTCAAAATAGCTATCGACAGCAATGTAGGGAAGATCGCAATCTTTCAGTGCTTTTGCAACGATTTCTATCCCGTGACCATAGGCGTTTCCTTTTAGGACGGGGATAACCTGCTTTTTGGTTAGATTTCTAAAGACGCCGATATTGTGAATGAGAGCACTGCGAGAAATGGTAATGAGGTTATAAGGAATGTATTCATTTTCGAATTGCTTCAGGAATGAGTCGACGCTTTTTCGTATGGACATATTCCTATTTTACCTTGAAACAGACAATCTGTCTCACGGGGAGGAGCAGTCAACTGTACAAGTAATAACGACCTTGTCATCACAAGGTCGTTATAGGTTAGTTTAGTGATAGAGAGGACTCTTATGACTGTGTTATCTTCTGCATAACGGTGATACATGTCTGTAGTTCGTCTTCTGTAACCTGACTTTTATCACGCAAACGATCAAGAAGCTCTTGTTTAAGACCTTTCTCGATTTTTTGTACCGTACGTCGATATTTTGGATTTAAAGTTGCTATTTTGATGCGACTATCCTTCACATCACTGGTTTTATGAATAATACCCTTTGATTCTAGAAGGGTGACCATTGTTGTAATGAAGGGCATGGTTGCATCCACAATCTTCATAAGCTCACTGAGACGGATGCCAGTTTCTCCGGCTTCGTAGACGTGGCCAATGACAAACCACTGCATAGCAGTAAGTTCATATTGACCAAGGTAGTCTGTTTTAATGCGACTCAGGAGGCGATGGGTGGCAGATTGTAGGATGCCGGATTCGTAGGTGGTAATTTGTAGTATATCTTTTGCCATAGCTTTATTTGACCTTATGTCTCAATCTATATTACTATATTAGTAACTTAACTTAGTGAAGTAAAACTTACGGTTTATATCACTATTCCGAAAGGTGGGAGGAAAGTATGGCAAAATCAGTCAGTCAAAAACTACTTATTGGGATGGTTCTCTTTATTGGTGGTGCTATCGTAGGTGCTGCTGGTGTTCATGATTTTGATAGCGAGGAGAGTGCTAAGGCAACGCAGAATATGTCTGATAGTACTCGGTTAGCCGCTCACTCTGCCGATTTCCGCGCAACTCTTGTGATGCTTGCGACTGAGCATATGACGTATACAGATAAAGCGATTGATGCGGTATTTAATGGTGGTGGCACGTCCGTAGCTCTCAATGCGCTCTATGCTAATAGTGCAGCACTTAGTAAAGATATTGACGATGCCACTGGTGGATCTTCGAATCGTTCGTTTGACACTATTTGGCGTATGCATATAGATGATTTTGTAAAGTATGCAGTGGCAGACAGTAGAAACGATGTTCCGGGCAAAGTGGCGGCTCTTTCTGCGGCTGACGCCGATTGCGCGACGCCACTCGCAACGTACCTTTCAACCTTAGCACCGAGTCTCTCCGAGGCAACACTCGAAGCTGGCCTACGCGATCATATAGCGATGACGGCGAAGATGATTGACTATCGTACTGCCGGTGACTACACTAATGAGCAGATGGAACTTGATATGGCAAATACCCATATTGAAACTCTGTTTAGCTCATTAGCAAACGCAATTGTTCAACAGTATCCACATTATTTTTTAACCAATAAGGGATAGCTGACGAACGAAAGGGGGGACATGAAGAAGGGTAATATTATCGGTATAATTATTGCTGTCATCGTTATTAGCACAATTGTTGTTGTGATGATGGCCTATAATAATGGTACGAGTAAGTCGAGCACGCATAGTAGCTCTTCATCCTCAACGACGAGTGCTGTTGCCACTAACGCTGTTGATATACAAAATTTTGCCTTTAGTCCCTCGGATATTACTGTTAAGGTCGGGACAACGGTAACCTGGACAAATAAAGATTCCGTCGCGCATACCGTAACGTCAGATAACGGTTCTGCCGAGTCGTTTGATAGTGGCAACGTTGCTCAAGGAGGTGTGTATAGTCACACATTTAATACGGTAGGAACCTTTACGTATCACTGCACGGTACATCCAAGCATGACAGGTAAAGTTACTGTAACTCAGTAGTAACTAAAGACCTGGGAAGAAGTCTGTCTTGATGTGACGTCTTGAGACACCGAGACCAATGAGCATCTGCTTGGTACTCGTTACCACGGCTCGTGGTCCAGAAATATAAAAGAGTTGCTCCTTGTAATCGGGGAGCTTCTCTTTTATGAGGGAAGGAGTTATGGAATGTCCAACAGTATTGAGGGGAAGTTGTTCGGTCTGTCCTGTGAGAATATAATATATAGTACTCCCTAGTTGTTTTTTGGCATGTTCAAAGACATCTGTATAGGCAAGATTCTGGTCGTCGCGTTCAATGTAGAAGAGGGTGACGGGTTGTTGTTTGTCTGTATCAATAAGGTATTTCATCATACTACGAAAGGGTGTAATACCAATACCGGCTGCGATAAAGGTGAGTTTTTTTGTGGAACTGCGAGGGAGGGTAAATTCCCCTGCAAGTTGTCCCATTAGGAGCGGTGTTTCAGGCGTTATTGTTTGTAGGGTGTTCTTGAATGTACTTCCATCTGGATAGAACTTAACGCCTATATGTAGCTCAGTTTCCGTAGGAGATGAGGCTAGTGTGAAATAACGACGACTCCCTCGGGCGTCTGGCCTTGCATGAGGAAGGGTGAGCTCGATATATTGTCCTGGAAGATACGACAGATGTCTATCCGTAGTGAAGATAAAGTCCGAAACCCTATCTCCCCAGGCAATACGTTCTTTGAAATGTGGTGAAAAGCGAAACTTAGGACTAACAATAAAAGAGAAGAGATTTCCGAGTACAAGGCTGAGTTCAGGCGTCGAATAAAGGCCGAAAAAGCTGATTTGCGGCGAGAAAAGCAGTCCAGTGAAGAGGGCATACCAACGTTGGTTTTTGGCACTTGCTGGTGAGGAGAAGGGCTCTGTCAGCATAACGAATCCGAGGAAGAAAAGAGATGAGTGGAATATGGTAGCCTGTAAGGTTGTCAGTAGGTCTATTCCTTTAAATGATGCAATGAATAGTGTGCTTAAAAGCGCGACGCTAAAGTACATAAGCACCATTTGGATTTTTTGTGTACGGCGGATCAGGAGAAGTCCGCCTAAGATAACGAAAGGAACGAGTTGTACGCTTCCTACCCACCAATTTGCTGAATCACCGGCGCCGAGTGATGTTAATACAATGGCTATGGCGACAGGGTTAAAAAGGTGTGTGGAGCGAAAGGTGATGAGGTATTTTGATGCTATCGCAAGCCCGCTTGCTGCAGTAAGAAATACGAGAGTATCCATTTTAAAGGTAGGACTAATAAGGAGCGACAAGATGAGACCCGTTATAAGAGAGGATTCTGGGTTATGAGGGACTTGAAAGTAAGCGGCGAAACAAAGATTAATAATCCAACAGACAAAAACAGTATAGCTTGTCATAAGAAAGATCGAAATAGGACTGTAGGAGAGGAGGCCTAGACTACCAAGCAGCATTGCTGCCGCAACGAGTGCAATGAGGTAATAGAACAAGAGTCGGTAGGTCGTGATTCGATCGAGCAAAGAATCAATGTAATTCATGAGGAAATACTATACCTTTCGAAACCGGATGTGAATGTCGCTATGCGGTTGTTGTCGACCATATATGCCTCAAATCCTTCTAATGATTCGATAAACGTGATACCCGATGGTCCCATAGCAAAAGCTGCGGTTGCGAATCGATCGGCTTCATATATATTCGGTCCTATAACAGTAAGTGATGCAATGGCATCGGCTGGCTTCTTGCTAATCGGGTTATAGATATGGTTTCCTCGTATGTAGGTTCCAGACGTGGCAACGCCTTCATGGGTAACACCAACGACCTTTATAATTTCCTCGCGGTTCATTGGATTGCGAATACCGACACGCCATGGGGTGTTATTGTTGGCTGGTCGACTTACCTGTATATCTCCTCCGGCATCTATAAAAAAATGAGAGAGATCACGGCTTTTTAGAAGATGGGCGACCTGCTGAATTGCCCATCCCTTAACGAGGCCGGAAGGGTCGAATTGTCCATTATAAAAAGCCTCAAAGAAACCATGAGTCTCACGAGTCGTCTGTTCGCAGAGTGAGATGATGTGTTTCATCTCACTTGACCATTTCGCCTTTTCAAGTCCCTTATTGATACGAGAGACTTCGCTGGTGATTTTGTATGGGCTATATGCCTCATCGATTTCATGAAAGCGATCGAAAGCTGCTTCAAGATCTGTTTTAGAGACTGAAGTGCCCTCCACTAGAATAGTGATGGGCATTCCCATAATAAGTTCAGTTTGTTTCACTAGCCCTGAGCTTCTTTCAGAGCAGTAGAGAGTGATTGCATAAAGGCCTGGCTCGTGTCTGTTGCACCACTGATCGTGTCGACCTGGGCGCTTTGCGCCTGGATAGCTTCTTGTTTGAGGGCGGGCATCGCCTGCTGGTTAATGGCTATAGAGTTTTCTCGGTCGTTAGGATATTGCAGGAACTCGACGTCCGTGAGTTTTCCGCCACTAATCGTTGCTTGTACTTGTACCGAACCGTAGAAGGCATCTTCTACGGAACCTGTATACTGACCGTTCTTGTAGGTAGTTGTCGTTGTCCCAACTGGTGTGCCGCCGCTATTTGTAACGGCCGAAGAACTATTCGAGGGAGTGGTTTGTGATGATGACGTAGGTGTAACGACAGGACTCGTTTGTTGTCGTCCGTGAATACTATACATAATGAATGCTATAGCGACAAAGATACTTGCGATAATTCTCTTCATACGTAGGAGTATACAAGAGTTAGTTGAATATTTACTGAGAAGGATGACTAAGAGGTTGAATAACTACCAGGAAAGAGCGTTTCGACAACTGTCTTGGTCAATTGATGAATAATGTCAACCCGGGGGTCGTTCGTCTGGACACCCTCAGAATCTTTTGTATAGACAACAAAAACATAGGCTTTCCCGCCGTCGACGAGGATACTCGCATCGTGCAGTTCATCGTCGAGCAGTCCATATTTATGATAGACCGTCACAGAGCTAGGAAGCGCGGCAGGTATGAGCTCCTCATCATTGGTATTTTGCATGTATGAAAGAAGTTGATCTGTGTCCGTTTTATTAAGGAGTGATCCCGAGTAAAGTTTACTAAGAAGAGTTGCCATGGCCTGTGGGGTGAGTGTGTTGTTTGGTTCATCATAGGTAACGCCTATTGATGTAGCATACGTTTGGAGCTCTTGATCACCTATGGCATCAACGAGTAGTTGCCACGAACTATTATCACTGTCGTTGATCATCTCTTGGAGCTGGAATTGTGCCGTGTAATCTCCCATTGATTCGTTGAGGTCGGCGGTGCCTGTTTCCACCTCATGATAAAAGGCACAGGCAGTGATGATTTTTCCTGTGCTCGCTGCTTCAAAGGGAATGTTGGAGCCAAAGGTTTGTGTCTGTCCGGATGAAATATCGATTAGTGAGACACCTATCTGGTACTGATTATTACTCCCAATAAGTGCATTTATATTTTTAGAGAGCTGAGGGTTAAAGAGCCCCGTCTCACTCGGTGCTTTGATAGGTGATTTTGTAAATGCTGAGAGTGCTGCGTCGAAGGTTGCAGGTATAAAGCTCCAGTCAATCGAGCGAAGGAATAGTAAAGGACTAATGATGAGAAGCAAATAGAAGATATATCGAAACGGATGAAGATGGAGGTGAAGTCGTTTCTTAGGCGGTTTCTCTAATGACTCTCTTTTTTGCGATCGATAGGAATAGTACGGAGACATTTCTGTCTGAGGTGAATCTGTACTAGGTGATGAAAAGTGTCTCATATTTTGTGTTTTATATGGCTCGCAGTATAACCGGCAATACTGAGAGAAAACTGTATTAGGCATATCCTAGTAATGGCACTAGGCCCTTTGTCTTATCGTAGCGTATAATTAATGGTAATAGAACAGTCTAAAAATAGAATTGAAATACCATACATACTATGAATAACCAATTACTTCTTTTAATCAACAGCTGGGCCGGTAAGAATGCATTTCTTGATGCGATAATGATTTTCTGTGCTCAATATCTCATTTTTATTGTAGTTCTTGTGGCCTTTGCCTGTGCTGGCTACCTAGCGTATCGAAGAGAGTGGAGACCAGCTATCTATTTTCTTTCCACATTAATTCTCAGCTTCATTATTTTACAGCTGGTCGCCCTTCTTAAGTTTGATCATCGTCCTTTTATGGATCATCATCTTACGCTACTCATCCAACACGCTTCTGGATCATCATTTCCTAGTGATCATACAACAGCATCGACTGCAGTGGCTCTAGGAGTTCTTTTCTTTATGCCCTTTAAAAAGACGGGTTGGTTACTCCTTCTTGCGGCTTGCATTATTGGGTTCTCCCGTATTTTCGTTGGTGTACACTACCCGGCTGACATTATAAGCGGCCTTTTGACTGGACTCATTGGAGGGAGTATTGTAAGTCTTGTAAAGCTGAAGATCGAACCTAAAAAACAAACAATGACATTTCCTGAAAGGTAGGATACAAACATGAATCAAGAAGGACTAGCAACGCCGACAAACACCCGAAAGGCAAACTATTCTGGTCTATCGGGTAATGAACTCTACTGCACGACGTTACTGGGGTATACCCCAGGAGATCTCCTTGTAGGCAATGGTGTCTTTTCTATGGGGTTTCTCGGTAATCTTGGATCAGGTATTCGAACATTTGTCGGTGGTGAAATTACCCAATATACAAACATGATTGCCGAAGGTCGTCGCCTGTCGCTCGAACGTTTTGAACAAGAGCTTGCTCAGACGCAAGGAACTGGTGCAACTGGCGTCACGAGTGAACTTATTTTCCATCCTGGCAATGTTGAATTCCTTACTGTTGGTTCTACGCTGCATAATGAAACAGGCGCACAAGGAGCGGCATTTACGACTTCAAGTGATGGCCAAGAGCTCTTTTGCCAAGTAGATGCAGGGTACGAACCAGTAAAATTTGTCTTCGGAAACGTTGCGTACTCAATTGGTGTTGGAAGAGGTATCGCAGGAGGCTTCAAGCAACTGGTTAAGGGCGAAGTAAAGCAATATAGCGATATCTTTAATACAACTCGTAACCTAGCACTGGAACGTATCCAGAAAGAAGCCAAAGAAGTCGGCGCAAACAGTGTGACGGGTATTCGTACGACCATTCTTCCTATTGCCGCTACATCTGGAGTGCAAGAAATGGTCATGGTGGGTACGGCATCACGTAATGAACAGATTACCTCATTTGCTGATGCGGTTGGAGGTGTTGTCACGAGCGATTTAACTGCCGAGGAGATGTGGAGCACGACCCGTCTTGGCTATGTGCCACTAAAATTAGTGCTCGGTACCTCAGTCTATTCTCTTGGATTTGCTGGCGGCATTATTGCTGCGTTTAAGAATTTTGTAAAAGGTGAAATTAAGGAACTTTCTGACCTTATCTACGGTGCCAGGGAAGAGTCGCTAAAAAAAGTACAGGAGCAAGCGGAAGCAATCGGTGCAGACGATGTTCTTGGTATCAAGACGTATATTTACGATCTTGGTGGTGGCCTTATTGAGTTTCTTGCGATTGGAACGGCAGTAAAACGTGAACAAGGGGTGAAAACAAAGAGCGAGCAAATCCCACCACAGGCAATTATCCGTGACAAGGACACTTTTCTCGACGTTGCAAACGCGGTCTATGGCGTTAACCTAAATCAACCCTTACGATAGCGGAGGAAGAGTGATGTGAACAACCTCGGCATTATCGAGGTTGGGTAACGCATCGAATGAGGCGAGAGTTGTTTTCCCAAGAGCGGCTTGCTCTAGGTAGAAGCCTGACATTGCATGTCCTATAACGAGGAGTGTTTCTCCTTCGGCTTCCTTTTCAAGGATATGCAGACAGTGTGTCATGCGATCTAGGACTACCTGAGCCGGTTCGACTGTCGGGGCATCTGCGTGAATATACCACTCTGTTGGATGGATCTTCGGTTGATTGATAAGCTTGCCAAAATTACGTTCACGTAGTGCCCCGATCGTTTCAATTGACGTGGGATCGATGCCGAGTTCACGAGCGACCGTTTCAGCGGTTTGTCTTGTCCGTAAAAAGGGGGAACAGACAATTTTTGTAATTGACTCACGTAGTAGTTTTTGGCCTGCCATTCGTGCTTGGTCGATCCCTTTTTCGGTGAGAGGCGAGAATTGGTCGGCAAGAACACCATCGACATTTGCTTGGCTTTGACCATGACGCATAAAAAAGAATTCTGACATATATTTATAGTAACAGAGACTACCTATGAGAGTGGGAGTTGTTCTTTTGATAGATATAGCTAAATCGTTTATGATAGAAGTAACTATGTTTAAGACCTATATCCAGAAAAAACTTGAAGGCTATGTTGTTAAATACTTCAAGAAACACCCAGAAGTGAAGCTTGTTGTTGTGACTGGTAGTATTGGTAAAACGAGCACGAAACAAGCGATCGCAACACTTCTCTCGACAAAGTATCGGGTGACGATGCATAACGGCAACCATAATACCGAGATGAGCGTACCGCTGGCCATTTTAGGTATTGAGTATCCAGATGATGTTCATAGTATTACTTCGTGGCTTACCGTTTTTTCTGCTGCTCGTCGTCGTATTCGGGAGGCTACGAGTACTGACGTGATTATCGCTGAGCTTGGTGCAGATCGTCCAGGAGACATTGCTCGTTTTGGAACGTATTTGAAACCTGATATTGCTGTCGTTACGGCAGTTACACCCGAACATATGGAGTTCTTTAAGACGATGCCTGTAGTCGCCGAAGAGGAGCTTGCGTCGGCGAACTTCTCGCAACTCGCCATTATTAACCGTGACGATATTGATGCGCAGTACGCAACGTATCTGACGAATAGTAATGTTGACACCTATGGGACAACTGGTATGGCGGAATATCGCTTCGAGGTCGAAGACTTTACTGTTGAGACGGGGTATAAGGGATTTGTTATTGTACCTGAATATGCCCGCTCGATACCCGTCACTATTAAAGTGATTGGCGAACACAGTCTTCGCCCGGTAATGGCTGCAGTTGCCGTGTCTATGAAACTGGGTCTAATTCCTGATCAGGTTGCGGAGGGTCTCGCCATGATTAAGGCGGTTCCTGGGCGTATGAACGTTCTTCGAGGAATTGATAATACTATCGTTATTGACGATACATATAACTCAAGCCCCCTTGCTGCTAGCTCGGCGTTACAGGTATTATATGGGCTCCAAGTACCACAGCGTATTGCAATTCTAGGAAGTATGAATGAATTAGGCGATACCTCCGAGGAAGAACATCGAAAACTGGGTGCGCTTTGTGATCCTAATTTACTCTCTTACGTCATTACGATAGGTGATGATGCTGAGAAGTTTCTTGCTCCAGCAGCAAGAGCACGTGGTTGTTCGGTGAAATCATTCAAAAGCGCGCTCGATGCTGGTGCATTTGCAAGAAGTATCACCGAAGAAGGTGCTGCGATCCTAGTCAAGGGATCTCAAGGTAATATTTATGCGGAAGAAGCGGTTAAGATGCTTTGTGTCATGAGTGAAGACGACGAACTTGTCCGCCAATCTCCAGCGTGGATTGCAAAGAAAGATGCGTTCTTCTCTAAGTTTTCTAAAGACGCCTAGCACTATTACTGCTGGATGAGTATGTTATCTGTATAACAGAGGCCGAAAGTTTGTTATACTAAAGCTACTATGAAGCGCTACAATCCATCAGAAATAGAGAAGAAATGGCAAGATACGTGGGATAAAGACGGCACATACGTCACTGATCTCAACGATCACTCTAAACCGAAATTCTATGGTATGAGCATGCTCGCGGGCATCACTGGTGCTGGCATTCACATTGGTCACGGACGCACGTTTCAGTTTAGTGATATCAAAGTGCGCGCCAAGCGTCAGCAAGGTTTTAATGCCTATAACCCGGTAGGCTGGGATTCGTTCGGTCTTCCCGTTGAAAACTATGCCATTAAGGTAGGCAAAACTCCTCGTATTGCCCATGACGAGGCGAAGGTTCATTTTAAGGAGCAACTTAAGCGACTTGGATACAGCTATGATTGGTCAAAAGAAATTAGTACGGCAGATCCTGGATACTACCGTTGGACTCAATGGATTTTTAACCAACTCTATTCTCATGGCCTTGCCTACCAAAAAGAAAGCCCGCAGTGGTGGTGTGAGACTGATCAGACCGTGCTTGCTAATGAGCAGGTTGAGGGCGGTAAGTGTTGGCGTTGCGGCAATCCAGTTGTAAAAAAGAATTTGAAACAGTGGTTCTTTAAGATTACTGAATATGCCGATGAGATCCTCGAGGCAACAGACGATCTTAATTGGACTGAGATGGTCAAGACAATGCAGAAGAACTGGATTGGTAAGTCTCAGGGCGCCGAGATTGAGTTCATGACATCTCCGACTGGAAAAATAAAAGATACGCTGAAGTTTACTCCAGAACTGACTCAACTTATTCAGGATGGAAAGAAATGGTCGACAATTCGATTAGAGGCAAAGGACCTGCAGGTTGGTGATTTTGCAAAACTTCAGACGCGTTCGTCGGCGACGGAGGTGCGATCTTTTGCGATTGCAAAAATTACGAAGGTTCGCCAGATGAAACTTAAGGATATTCCTGTTGACCTAGAGGGTCACGAGAAGTACGGCACTCATGATGAAAAGCTTGCTGATTATAAAAGATACTATGGCGATACGGTCACGCAAGATACAGAATTTACAATTTATGATTTCACCCCTGAGAGTCACATTTTGTCGGTCTTCAGCACGCGTCCTGACACACTTTTCGGTGCTTCTTTTCTTGTTCTTGCACCAGAGCATACGCTCGTCAGTAAACTTATAACGAGCGATACGAAAGAAAAAGTAGAGGCCTATGTCGCTGAGGCGGCACGTAAGTCTGAGATAGAGCGCATGAATACAACCCGCGAAAAAACTGGTGTTTTTACAGGAAGTTATGTTATTAATCCTGCAACCGGTGAACGTATTCCTGTTTGGGTGGCTGATTATGCTCTGGCAAACTACGGAACGGGTGCTGTTATGGGAGTCCCAGCGCATGACGAACGAGACTTCGCATTTGCTGAGAAATTCGAACTCCCTATTATTGATGTGATTGAAAAGCCCGAAGAGAGCGATGAGACTGGTATGTATCACGGCGAGGGTGTGCTCATAAATAGTGGCGCTTTTGATGGCATGCGTAGCGAGGAGGCTCGTGAAGAGATCGTCGCATGGCTCGAACAAGAAGGTATTGGCAAGAGTAAAGTGACCTACAAGATGCGCGACTGGCTTATTAGTCGTCAGCGCTATTGGGGCGCGCCAATTCCAATCATTCACTGTGAAGAACACGGGGCTGTGGCGGTTCCAGATGATCAGCTACCAGTGATTCTTCCTGATGTTGAAGATTATAAGCCTAAGGGTGGCGCTGTTTCTGTGCTTGCAGGTGTCGACGACTGGGTAAATGCACCATGTCCTACTTGTGGTAAAGCGGGTAAGCGTGAGACGGATACGATGGACGGCTATGCATGTAGTAGTTGGTATTTCCTGCGGTATCTTGATCCATTTAACGATAACGAGGCGTGGGATCCTAAAGTCGAATCGCACTGGGGCCCCGTTGATTTCTACAATGGAGCCGACCATGCTGTTGCGCATCTTCTCTATTCACGTTTTTGGATGCGCTTCTTCTACAAGCTAGGACTTGTCTCTCATCCTGAGCCATTCGGAAGAATGATGTACAACGCGTACGTACTTGCCGCTGATGGTCAGAAAATGAGCAAGAGCAAGGGTAATGTGGTTGATCCCATGGAGGTTATGGACAGTGGCTATGGCGCTGATAGCCTTCGCGTTTACGAAATGTTTGCCGCACCATACGACCAAGAGATTATTTGGGATCCGAATGGCGTTCCTGGAACCTATCGGTTCTTGAATCGGGTGTGGACGGTGACCCAAGAGTATATTGAAGCTGGTGATGTGAGCCTTGATAAAAAAGCCTCTGCTGAAATTCTTGCCATTGCACATAAGACTATTAAAAAGGTCACCCAAGATATTGAGGATGAAAAATTCAATACAGCCATATCGGGTATGATGGAGGCTGTTAACGCCTACTTTAAGCTTAAGGAAACATACGGTATTGGCAAGTCAGACGTGTGGAAATTTGCCATAGAGAGCCTTCTTCAGGTACTTTCGCCATTTGCCCCTCACATTACAGAAGAGCTATGGTATCAGTTGGGTCACAAGACAACGATCCATATTGATACATGGCCACTATGGGACGATTCGTTCATTCAAGCGAGTGAAATGACGATCATCGTTCAGGTGAATGGTAAACTACGTGCTAAATTAGTCCTTCCACTTGAAATATCTGAAGAGGAAGTGAAGAAGCTCGCCCTTTCGGACGATAATGTCGCGAAGTTTGTAGGTCACGGGAATCCAAAGAAAGTAATTTACATTTCTGGTCGTCTTGTAAATATTGTTGTTTAGTCCATTGTAATGGCTAAAAGTCAATATGCTCTTGAGAAAATAATGTAACTTCGTTATAATGGTCACAGTTTAATTACATCAAACCTAGAGGAGACCTTTAATGGGACAACCAAAGAAACAAAGTAGCCCACGCAAGACCGGTTTGCGCCGTAGTCACTTGCGTCTTGAACTTGCTCGTCGTGTTAACGCAAAATCACCAGTAAAAGTTCGTACAACGACAAAAGAAACCGGTAAAGCACTCGCTAAAAAAGCCACACTTGAAACAGCACCTGTAAAGGCGGCTAAAAAGCCTCACGCTGTTGCTGCTGAATAACTTTCTATTCGGCACTACTTTAATAAACAAACCTTAGTAACAGAAAGAATCAAACCTGCCTATGGCCTCTAATCGCCACCTTGGACGTATCGTTGCACTGCAAAGCCTCTATGAATACGAGTTCCGTATCCAGTCTGAGGACGCCTCAGCTGATATAGATGAAATCCTGGGGCGTAATCTTGAGCGCTATGAAACGGCGATAGATGACAAGCAGTTTGTAAGTGATCTTGTAAAAGGGATTATCGCTGAGCAAGCTGATCTTGATGCTAAAATTCAACCGATCGCACCCGACTGGCCAATCGAACAAATTGCTCGTATAGATAGAACAATTCTCCGAATGGGGCTTTACGAGCTCCTTCATCTTTCCGAGCTTGTTCCGCCAAAGGTGGTGATGAATGAAGCAGTGGAACTTGCCAAGGCATTTGGTTCTGATAACTCAAGCAAGTTTGTCAATGGCGTGTTAGGCACCGCCTATCGCACGCTTGTTGAAGGGGCTTCAGACAATGCAAAATCCAAAGTTTGAAAGATTTAAAAAATACTTTAACCGACACAAGCCGTCGATTCAGGAGATTGTTCGTGAGCCGACTGCTGGTGGTGTTGTCTTTCGAAGAGATAAAGATGGAGGAGTCGAGATTCTACTCATCCAAGACGCCAAAGATCGTTGGACTATTCCTAAAGGGCATATAGAAGAAGGTGAAACTGCGCAACAGACAGCGCAACGTGAGATTGGCGAGGAAGCCGGACTGACAGATACTGAGGTACTTGGGTGGCTAGGTAAGATTCATTTTCGCTATCGACGTATTGATAAATTAGTTCTTATGACAACACAAATCTACCTTGTTCGAGCTAAGGGGGATACGGACGCAATTCAAAAAGAGGAATGGATGAACGGCATTAAGTGGTTTAAGTTTCATGATGCACTTGATGAAATTGAGTATGAAGATATTGGCAAGCTTATGTTACTTGCGATGAAACGAATTCGACAGGAGAAATTATAATGAGTGGTATGCAAATAGCTCCTTATCAAGATTTTGCTCGTGAGCGTTTAGGGTTTGAATATAAAAATATAGATCTTCTTGTGACCGCTCTTACTCACCGGAGTTATGTGAATGAGCACAAGAAAAGTGTCACTGAGCACAATGAGCGCCTCGAGTTTCTGGGTGATGCTGTTCTCGAGCTCGTCGTAACAGACTACCTCTTCCGCCATTTTAAGGAACAAGAGGGAATCCTTACGAGTTGGCGTGCATCGCTCGTAAGAACCGAGAGTATTGGTGAGGCTGGTGACAAGCTCGGCTACGAACCCCTTCTTCGTATGAGCAAGGGCGAGAAAAACGGCAGTGCTCGTGCACGTCAGCAAATCCTTGCCAATGCTTTTGAGGCAGTTATTGGTTCAATCTATCTTGAAAGAGGGTATATAGATGCCGAAGCCTTTATTACAAAGCATATTCTGACGAAATTAGACAGTATTCTTGAATCGGGTAGCTGGAGAGATCCTAAGTCACATCTCCAAGAGGTGTCTCAGCGTATAGATAATCAGACACCTCTTTATAAAGTGCTTGAAGAGGTTGGTCCGGATCACGATAAGGTCTTTACACTTGGTGCATATGTCGGTACGAAGCTTATGGGGCAAGGAAGTGGGCCAAGCAAACAAGCAGCTCAGCAACAAGCAGCTCAGGCGGCTTTAAAAGCCTACGAAGCACGTTCTAAACAGATTGACGCAGAGCGCAAAACAGTGTAGACTAAGTCAAGAACTAATAAAAAGTCTAAGAAGTTAATAAAAGGAAGTTCAATTTTTATGCTCGCTATTCGTCTACAACGCATTGGCCGTAAAGGCTACCCAGTCTACCGCCTTGCTGTTCAGGAAGCACAGCGCCACCCATCGAGCGGTCGTGTTGTAGCTTACGTTGGTTCATACAACCCACACACTAAAGAAGCTAATGTTCAGGCCGAAGCTGCTCAGAAATACCTATCTAATGGTGCTCAGCCAACTCCACGTGTTGTAAAGCTTCTGAAAGATGCGGGTGTTACACTTCCATCCTGGGTGAAAGAAAACACAGCTGATAAGAAGCGCGCTATCAAAAATACTGACAAACTTCGCAAAAACCAGCCAAAAGAAGAAGTGGCTGAAGAATCTGCTGAATAGATTGACTCGATACATATAATACCCGGTTTCAATACCGGGTATTATCATAGTTATAGTTAATAAACGTCTAGAAAGAGCGAACCCCACAACATCCAGTTGTGGGGTTCTTCCCGTCTTATGGAGGACGAGGCGGCGAGCAGGTTAGTGCTTGGCCTGGGTGGTAGCCTTGTGCTCGTTGGAGAGCCGCTTGTAGGCTGCGGAAAGCACGGACTTCGCGAACTTCATGCCGGCTTCGAGCTCCTCGCGGTGCTCGATACGCACGTCATCGACGAAGCCGCCGTAGAACGCCATCATCGCAGCGTTGTCGGCGCGGCGCAGCAGGACGTTGTTCGGGCCGGACTGGGTTCGAGCACCCTTCAGCTGGAACATGACGATCGTGAGGTGGGCGATGGACTTGGCGTACTCGCCGAGCGTCGCGTACTCTGCCATGGTGGGCATCAGGGCCAGCGCGAGCATCGACTGCTCGCGTGGGTCGGCGCGGTAGTGGCCGGGCGGGGGCGTGGACGGAGAACTCGGCTGAGCAGTCACAGCTTGACCTCTTTCAAGGTGGAGCGTTGGATAAATCAAGGTACCTAATAACTATATTAACATAAGAACAATAAAAAGTCAATATACAGGTAATAGTGTTACGAATTTGTAACGATAATTGGTTTTGTATATTGTGGATCATGTTACAATAATAAGTACAGAACCAGTTGATAGAGACAGACTAGGACGGAGGGCGTTATGTCGACCATTGACCAGCAATTTGTAGAATATATCGTTAAATCGCTTGTTGGACATCCTGATGATGTTGTCGTTACTAGACTCATCGATGAAAAAGGTGTGCTTCTTACTCTTACAGTGAATCCTGAAGATTTAGGGCGGGTGATAGGTAAAAGAGGAGTAACAGCTCAAAGTTTAAGAACGCTTTTACGAGCTCTTGGTACAAAGAACGATGCTCGGTACAATCTTAAGATCGTTAATAATGACGACGAGCGTGAAAACTATACTATCTCATCAGATAGCAGTAGTGACGAGCCTGTGAAAAACTCACTAGAGGAAACTGTGGAAAACGAGTCGGATCTTGCAAGGAATACGAGAAAAGAGCTTGCGGAACTAGATGATCTAGATATATAATCAAAACAGTTCAGAAACACATGAACTGCGAGAAATGAAGCTCTATGCGAGCAACAAAATAACATATTTGTTGAGAGCCTTGTATGTGTCACGAAAATACCCACCTGTAATATGGTGGGTTTCGTGATTCTAAGACAGTGAATCGGACAATAGCTAAAACGATGTGCGAATGAACATTGCTTTAGCTATTGTCCGAAGTGTCTCCTCCGGAACAATAGTGTGCTCCGTTGGTCGTATTCGGACGCGACGCGAGAGATGGACGTGGACTATTAACCAGTGAACCAACGAAGTGCTCGATCACGCTGCTCGTATATCGTGCGCAGTACGAGCAAGAAGATGATGTACCGCTCGTTCGCCAGCCAGACCAACTTGTGGGGGTCGTACTTCTCACGAGAAGCGTAGGCGGCATATGCCGCATCGACTCGCTTGTACCACCTCTCCAGCCTCTTCCGGCGTCGTACGAGTGCGCCGTCGCTCATTCTGGCGTAGTCGGGCTGTAACTTCATGGCCGGAGCCTTTCTCTTGGGTCGTTTATAATATTAAAATATAATCAATTATTTGTCAATATTCTTCAGAGGTGATACACTAAGTACGATGAAAAAAATGCAAGTCATAACTCTTTTCCCTGAGATGTTCGAAGGCGTATTCGGCAATTCTATGATGTGGAAGGCGCAGGATAAAGCCATCGTTGCATTTTCTATAATTAATCTTCGCGATTTTGGTTTAGGGCCTCGCAGGACTGTTGATGACACACCTTACGGGGGTGGAGATGGTATGCTCTTAAAGCCTGAACCGCTCTTTGCTGCTGTTGCCAGAGCAAAAGAGGTAGATCCTACTGCAAAGGTCTACCTTATGACCCCTCGAGGTACGCGCTTCAAGCAAGCGCTTGCTCAGCAATGGGCTGATGATGAATCAGGAATGATTTTTATCTGCGGACGATATGAGGGATATGACGAGCGCATTACGACGCTTGTTGACGAGCAGGTGAGTGTCGGTGACTATGTCCTTACTGGTGGAGAGCTACCTGCTATGACGATTATAGATAGTGTTGTTCGATTAATTCCTGGAGTACTTGGTGGAGCGACAAGCGCCGAGATTGAAAGTTTCAGCGATGGTGAAACGCTAGAATTTCCTCAATATACGCGACCTGAAGAATTTAACGGTATGAAGGTACCTGACGTCTTATTAAGTGGTAATCATGCCGAGATTGCCTTGTGGCGCGAAAAGCACTCATTTAAAGCGTAAAAGAAAAGCGGCCCGGGATCCCTCACTATGAGGTCTCCCGGGCTTTCCTGATTACCCCTACGCGGGGTGTACTAGTTGGTGGGCCGCTTGTCGATGATGTTCGAGAACCCGCTGGGGTCCAGGTTCATCAGCGAGAACAGCTCGTGTCCGTACCTCACGGCGAGGTACGTAGCACCCGCCAGGGCCATCCAGAAGGCCACCTTACCGGGGCTCTTCCGCAGAGTGGACGCAGCGGTGCGGACACGGAGAGCGGAGATCATCATGAGCTATGCTCGCTTTCGGTACAGTCGGTTTAACGATCATAGAGCGTCTTTTTGACACTATAAATATTATAACTTAAAAACATAAAAAAGTCAATTAAAGGGAGGATGTAGAAACAAAAATACCCTGGTAGCCAGGGTATCTGTGTTGTGGTGGGTTATCGTAGAGCGATCAGTCACAACATGTTTTTTGTTGGAGTATGTTTATTTTAGTAACCTTCGCTATGAAGTACAATACGGTATTCTTCTCAAAAGCGCAAGCGAAATGATGAAAATGACAACACTTTCCACACAGGGGATATGTGGCGTATACTAAAACCATGAGTTTCTTCGTACAGCCAACATTGCCAACGCCTCCTAAAACGGACGCCACGCGTGCAGCCAGTCTTATTTTTGCAGCAATGCTCCTGATTATGGTAGTGTTTCAACTTTTTAGCTTTGAGAAATTTCCTGCTGTTTTAACGGTGTTCTCTTTTTCTGATGAGGCGTTATCGAAGGTATGGGCGGCGCTCATCGTGATCTTTGAGGTTGCGACGCTTCCATTTCTTTTCTCGATGCTTCTTAGTCCTGCTGCGAGGGTGGCTGGTATGGTTTCGGGCTGGGTGGTAGCGACATGGTGGCTATTCGTCTCTTTGTGGACGCTCATGAGCGGTCACGGGATGGAAAATAGTGGATTGCTTGGTGCGACTTTCCCTATTATGGGTGGATGGTGGATGGTGTTCTTTTGTATTGGCCTTGGGCTACTTGCAGCATGGACAAGTTGGGGTATGTGGCCTAGGCTATCAAAAAAACGATAGTTGCTTCCTGCTCTCCCGAGTCGTATGATTAAGGAGAATTAAAGTTAGGAGGGGCAAGGGAATGGATATGCTTAATAAGTTAGATGTACTGATTGGCGGTTGGTATAAAGACGTACCGCACCTTTCAAAGAAAGGTCAAGACTGGCTAGCGACGAATGTGTGGTGGATAACACTCGTATGGGTGGCACTTGGTGCATTTGGCTTGCTCGCTCTTCTTCCTCTTCTCGCTCTTGCGAATGGCCTTTGGATGATGTCGGGCATAGGTGGGGCGGTTAATAATTATTTCGGATTTGGGACCCTCTTTTACGTTGTCGTTGCGATCATCTCAGTTGTTGTGGGCGCGCTTGCTATTGCACCATTGAAAGTGCAGCGTAGAAAAGGATGGTCGCTTCTTTTTCTTGCTATTATGATTGATGTCGCTTCGCGGGCAGTACAGTTTCTTTTTGACTATCAGTTCTTTAGTTTCATCTGGAGTTTACTCGAAATTGCCGTAGGTCTTTATTTCCTCTACGAGATTCGAAGTCACTTCATAACAGCAAAAAGTTCGAAAAAATCAGAAGAGATGAAGAAAGCTTAAGAGCTTGAGGATATCCTGTATTAGTGGTACAATCTGTACTGCTGATGGGATGTCGCCAAGTGGTAAGGCACTGGGTTCTGGTTCCAGCATTCGGGGGTTCGAATCCCTCCATCCCAGCCATGAAGAACGAAGCTCATTTTCGAGGTTCGTTTTTTTGTTTTCACCTCTGTTATCTTCATCTTTTTCTAAAGTTTGGTTAGTCATTTCTATTCTCCTAATAAATCGTTAGTTAATTGAATATTTTCTGCTATTGCATGAGTAAATTGTGTGTAATTAACAGATACGCCAACATCACTCGAAGTTAAATGTGTGAACAGTTTGGTCATGATAAAGCGTTTTTGTTCTGGTGTCTTTTTTGCGTATATTAAACCTGCTTTCTGAGTTAGTTCTAATAGCGTAAGGTCATGCTTCAACTGCTGTGTTGAGGTGACATCTATCTTGCTCAGTTGGTGGGTGAGTTCGGCTTTTTGAACAACTGGGCGGCAAGATGATTTCATTAAACGAGCGAGTTGCGTATGCTGAGGCGTTCGGGGCTTCGCTCGCCGGCAAGCGCTCTGTCGCTACATTCAAAAATGTAGGACTAAACATAGCAAGTGATGCTTTCTTGCACTCCGTCATTGCTGGCGTGCGCGCAGGACTCGTTTTAGTCGTGACCGACGATGTGTCGGTTTGGGGCTCTCAGGAGAGTCAGGATTCCCGAAGCTACTTTGATTTTTTTGGTGGTCTTTGGTTAGAGCCAACGAGCCTGCAAGAAGCCTATGACTTTGGACGAGACGCATTTGAGTTATCAGAGAAATTTGATACCCCCGTTGTTATTCGCCTAACAAATCCTTACTTCGAACTTGAAGGAGGGTTCGTAAGAGGAGAGGCAAAAAAACTCCCCACGTCATATCCAGCAGTTGTTAGCGAAAAGTTTGTCGTTCATCCAGTTTATTATAAGGAGCAACAAGATAATCTGAACCGCAAGAATAAAGCGATTCAGCGAAGTTACGACAGTAAAGAGGTTCCCGTCGTACAGATGCATCGAAAAGGTATTGTACGGGTCGGAGCGGTTCAGCCCGTTTTAGCCACTGATGTGGACGTCTTTACGATTAATGCATACCCCCTCCCTGTAAGTACACTGAAGGATTTCATGAACGAGCATGAAGAGGTAGAGGTTGTTGAACATGGTGGTCCGTATGTCACGAAAAAGATCTATGAAATCATAAGTGAAAAAAATATTATAAGCACACTACCTACTTCGCTAGGCGAGAAGTGGCCTTTTGTAAAATGGACGCGGTATCAAACTTTTTTTGATGCGCTTCAGTCAATTAAGCCTGACATGGTCATAGCTGACGTTACGCAGTTCACTGTAGAGGAAAACGAAACCGTAAAAGCGTGCTTATCGTTAGGAACCGCAGTTTCAACATCAATAGGGTTTGCTTCAGCAGACTCAAGTCTATACACATTCAGTCTTTCTGGCGATTGCTCAATATTACATGAGGGCATTGGCATAATAGACGAAGCAGTGAAAAGGAACCTAAAACTAGGCCTAGTCGTTTTTGATAATGGCGGTTCGTGGTGCACGGGTGGCCAGGAGTGTTCAGGAAGTATCTATAGCATCCCTAAGTCGACAAACATCAAGACATTGCAACTTAGCTATGAAGATACATCTGAAAAAGAGATCGTCGATATTCTAGATCAGATGCGTAATTTTAATGGTGTATCGGTACTATATGTTAGGGTGCCTATGGGCAGTTTTCAAAGGGATTAGGTGATTATATGAACAATAAGATCGCAAAAGAGCTGGCGCCGCTCTTCGGTTCTAAGTTTGAAGATAATTACAATTATTTGTCTTTATCAGCTAATGAGAACGTTATTTCTGATACTGCTGCACAATTTCTTGGATCGAAATTAGCAAATAGGTATTATTTTAAAACTAATAATGGCAGATTCTCAGACTTCCCCGACTTTGCAGCAAGTGGGCTCCAGACTGTCGATGAGGTTGTGGATGCAGCGAAGAAGGCAATCTGTGAAATGTCAGGCGCTTCCTACGTAAACCTTTTTGCACTTTCCGGCATCCATGCAATGCTCATGTCCATTATCTCACTAACCGAGCCTGGCGATACAGTACTTTCACTTTCTCCTAGCGAGGGCGGACATTTCTCTACCCGCTCCATAGTTGAAAAGGTAGGGCGAACTTCTCTATTCGCGCCACTTTCAGATGGAAAAGTGGATATCAATAAGCTGTCAGAATTATTGGAGAATACGCCCGTAAAACTTATCTATTTAGATCTCATGAACCATATTGAGACCGTCGACATAGCTTCTATACGCGCTGTAGCTAAGTCGAATACATATATTGTGTATGATGCGAGCCATACTCTTGGACTAATCTTTGGAGGACAATTCCAAGATCCATTTGCAGAGGGAGCTGACGTTGTATGTGCAAATACGCACAAGACCTTTCCTGGCCCTCATCGTGGTTTGATATTAGCTAAAGATGTAGCTCTTGGAGAGAAAATAGAAAATACAATTGATGGAACCTTTTATTCATCTGTTCATTACGGGACATTGCTCGCCATGCTAGTCACTATTTTTGAAATGCGTGATTACGGAAAAGAATTTGCAAAACAAATAGTTGAGAACGCGAATACCCTAGCACAACAGCTTGAGGCATCTGGCGTAGAGGTAGCGCATTGCAGGGATGGTTCTTATACAAAAAACCATCAAGTTCATTTAGTCTTTAAGAATAGAGATGGTGCGCGAAGTGCACTTGAGCTTCTAAGGGAAAAGGATATCGTTGCACATCTTTGTTTCCGAGAGAGTATTGGTCACTTCGTTCGACTTGGAGTTCAGGAAGTCACGAGAAGAGGTATGAACGAAGACGACATGAAGGCGATTGCATACATAGTATCTTCAGCGTTGAATGGTACGGCACAAGACGGTGATGCGCGTCGGCTAGCGGCAGACTACCAGAACGTACACTACTCGTTCGATGCTATACTTGAAGAGACTGAAAGGACATAAATAGACTATGTATCAAAAAGACCTGAAAATAACTGTCAAAAAAGCTTTCGGTAACTTATATCGCAAACAGTGTACTCTCGTAGCAGTTGAAAACGAGGCTGGCAAGATTCTCATTGGCGCAAAGCCATACTTTTATCCTCCAAACATTGCTCGCATGCTCGGAGGCGGCGTGGACGAAGGCGAAGAAGTAGAAGTCGCGCTTATACGCGAACTACGCGAAGAGCTTGGTGTTACTCTAGACAAATCATCTTTTACACCACTCATCGAACTTAATACATACGCAACAGATGAAGAAGGTAAAGAGTTCCACAATCAAACGTTTATCTATCACGCTAAGATTGGCAACCAAACATACCAAGCGGGCGACGACGTAAAGTCTATTATTGGGTTGACTATGGACGAGCTATACCAACTCGGTGAACGATATGAAGAGCTACCAGATACATTATGGTATAAAGGTCCCGAAGGTGAATTCTGTTGGGCGGATTATGCAAAAATGTATGGGCCTGTACATAAGTTAACAGCTGAGAAGCTTAGAGAGCTAAATTAGCCTCTAAGGAAAGCCTAGGTTGAATCAATCGTTATTTGATCTTCTCTATCTGAAGAATAAATTTCTTTTTATCATCATTAATCGTGAGTCGTGTAGCCTTAGTGGTATATTGAATTACAATATCTCCACCATCACGAGTCAGCTCTATGTCTGTCGTTTGCATGCCGTCCGATTCCAGATCTTGTACCGATTGAACAAGTTCAACAAGGGGTTCATATAATTTGTGATACCGTTTAACAATTCTGGCTTCAACTGTTTCGCGTGGTGCAAGAGTTCTCATAGAAGTTCTTCTTCCGTGTGTTAAATAAGTATTTTCATTTTATAAACAATATGTATAGATTGTCTCTATGGAAATGATACATGAATACCAAATTATAAACAAGTTGTTTATATAACAAACTGTATAGATCTCATACCCTAGATAGTATATGAGTGATATAAAAGAAACTAAACAACTAAAAGCTTTCGGTCAACAACTAGCAGCTGTTCGAAAGAGTAGGGGGATGACACAACAAGAGCTCGCCGAAAAACTTGATATTAGCCTTGTATCTATTGGCTATATTGAGACAGGCAAGCGATGGCCAAGGTTGAACACCTTACATAGGATTGCAGATGCCTTAGGTGTGAAACTTGGTGATATCTTTAGAGATTTATAATTATCAATACTGTCTTAATATAAGCATTTGATAAATGATATTTTAGGTAACAGTGGCCGTTGAGGTATACTATCCTTTAGATGCCTGAAATGATGGAGAGACTATTGGAGTTAGCACCAGACGATACTCTGGATGAATTTGAGATAGTGGAATTTATCGGCGAAGGAAAGAGCCGCTTTGCAAAAACGTATAAATCAAATTCTAGCTCGGCGATAAAACTATTCGTAGCTTCAGATAAAAAGCCAGCATATCCGTTACTTTACGAAAAATTTCAAAGAGAGGCAGAGATACTCGAAATATTGAGAGATTCACCAAACGTCATAAACCATATTACAGAGTTTAGAGAAAGCGGCGTTCATAATTCAATTAAGAAATTCGCTCCCTATTATGTGATGGAGCTCATGGAGAGTGATCTTGAAAAATTATTGACTGATCCTAAGCTAACATTACCTTTAGCAACCAAGCTTGGGGTTATCATACAGGTCATATCGGCTGCTATGGATTTCCATAAATTAGGAATATGTCATAGAGATCTATATGCACCTAACATTCTTTATAAAACAGTAGACGGTGAAATCATCTGTAAAGTTGGTGATTTTGGATCCGCAAAAGACATCAGCCGCCCACAAACAAACCCTTATTTCGAAGCTACCGGTAATAATGGCTACTCGTCACCGGAGGCGTCAGTTGGTTTGCTAGGGGGAGATGGTGTTTCTGAGGAATTAATGCGAAAATCTGATATTTTTGCGCTAGGTCTCATGATGTATAATGTTTTGTCGGGCACTGGATCACGCCAGGAGTCGATGCATACCGCCATAGCGGGCGTAAATGGGATGGCGAGAGCTAGTAATATGTATTCAGAAAAAACCACGATTCAAGAACGTATAGACTTTCTGCGAGATACGGCTATGCCGACGCTACAAGTAGGATTCAGCAAGATCGTTAATATCACCGAAAATGATATACTCGATAGTGAAAAGGTTGCTATTCAGTTAACTGGAATTATGAAGCGTATGCTGACATTGAACTACAAAACTAGACTTGGCGATTTATCTGAACTCAGAAATGAGCTCACTGAAATCAAGGCTACGATTGAAGCGCAGCTATGATTACTCTTGATAAAGAGCAAACTAAGCAAAGGATTGATGAAACTGAAGTTCAGTCTAAAAAGTTCGATGAACGATTAGGTATATCCTTGTCGAATGGTATTCTCATTGAGGATAAGGAAGCAGACGCTAAAGACTTCAGACAAGCTAGCATCAAAGAGGGCGTGCTGATTAATCAAGAGTACTTTCAGGAAAGAATTAAAAATGAACTCACATCTTTAAAGGGCAATCCCAATAACTCAAAAATACTCAATAGAGTAGGCGATATTTATTTTGCAAATTTGAAATTTGATAAAGCGAAAACCTACTTCAAACGAGCTTTGGCGCTTAACACCGAAAACATCATCATTGCCAATAAACTTACGCAAACTTATATGGCCCTTGGGAAAGTTCATTTGGCCGACCAAGTACTTGACCTTGTGACAGTCAAGAAAGATAGCAATACGCTACATCTTCACGCAGTTATTAAAATGGTGCTCAATAAGCTTAGTGAGTCCGAGGACTTGATCAAAGAGATTCCACCAGAGGCCTTCAATCATCACGAGGCAATCAATACGTTAGGTATAATCAGTCTACTGCGACAGGATTACCCCGAGGCTGAGAAATGTTTTTTGCAATCCATAAAAGATAATAAGGCTTATGTACCCGCTCAAAACAATCTGGCCGTCGCTTATCAAAATGAAAACCGAACCGAAGAAGCAATAAAACAATATAAACATGTGACAAGCCTAGATCCAACTTACCTTGTTGCTTATAATAATCTTTTCAGCCTTCTTGTGCATAATAAGAGAATTAACGAAGCACATGATGTGATGGTCTCAGCTCACCATCTCAGCAATAAAGAGAACGATATCCAGTTTCGAATAGCCTGGACTTTAATGCATCTAGAAAAATACGACGATGCCATAAAAGAATACGAAAAGGTTCTTGAGCTCCTACCAGAAAACTCCAATACTTTAAATAATATTGGCTTTTGTTACGTTCAACTTAATAATGCTACAGAAGCAATTGACAGTTTTGGGCGTGCCTTACTTAAAGAGCGGAACAATGTTCTTCCATTAAAGAACCTGATGGAAGTATATGAAATGCTTGGACGTCAAAAAGATAGTAGGGAACTTGCTGCTAGACTGCTGAGGCTTGCTCCTAATGAACCGAGCGCTTTGGTTTTTGTAGCGGATGGTTATGCAGAAAAAGAAGAGTGGCATCAGGCGCTGAGACTGTACGAGATTGCGTACAAGTCAAAACCAGTTTGGACGTCGCTTTATATTGGTTTAACGCAGATATATGCAGATATTAGTCCAGATCTTAAGAAGGGCATAGAGGTCGCAAAATTTGCAATAGACAACAAGCTTACGAATCACGAGAGGGTTTGCAATAATTTAGTTCACCTATATCTTGTTAATAATAAAATAGATGAAGCAGAAGAGTGGCTTGCAAGGCTAGCTGATGATAATTCGATCAGCCTAGCAACTAAGGGATTGTACTATCTGAAGAAAAAAAATGTCAAGAAAGCTAAGGAATTATTCTTAAGGGCAAAAAGCCTTGGTAGCGGAACATATCGCGACAAAGTCGTGCAACGTGAGGCTTTTGATCTGGGTAATTACTATTTGGAGGCTAATGATCACAAGAAGGCTTTCGGCTATTTCGACTCTATTTTAAAAGATAGTGACAAAGGTTACAAGTATATATGTGCATCGACACGAGAGATCATCAATAGTCTTAATGATTAAATATCATGCTGTTTAGTGATGAAATAGTGTTGCGGTCGTGTACGAAGCTATGACGATACGCCTAAGGTAGATAGCATTCCCCGAATAGAGGTCGAAGACTTTGTCTGTTATACTAAAACTATGCAAATCAAAGTACTTATCGTAGGTGTCGTGAAAAAAGATGACGCAATCTTAATGCGCAAGAAACCGGATGGTTCTCCGCCGTATAAGCAAACATGGTATATCTTTGGTGCTGAAGCAACCTCTAATGTCGATCCCGACCAAGCCATTATCGACGAAGTGCTCGCGAAATCCGGTGTGACTGTAAAAGTGACAAATAAGATATCATGGGATACGGAAGTGAAGAATGACCTTGATGGCATTGAAAAGTTCTTTGTATATCTTGACGTCGAATGTGAATATGTGAGCGGCGACATTCAAATTGCTGAAGGCATTGAAAAGATTGAGTGGGTTAGTCCTGAAGATCTTGCGTCATATGACATCGTTCCACCATCCCGAATCCTTTTTGAGAAGCTTGGATATCTGAACTAATAACCCAACCTTTAGTCAGAAAGATCACGCTAGTTTAGAAAATGCTTGAATTTCAGGAAATCGAGCATTCCTTTAACCAGTGTCTCTGATACAATCCGCCGCATAATCTCGCAACTATCATTCTGAGAAAGTACGTTGAGACTTCCTTCGTAGAGAACAGCCCTATCAATCATAACTAGCTTCCTATGATGGCCACCTGTAACTAAGATAGTAATATCGATCTCTTGCAATAAATCAATAGAGCGTTCAGCCTCTAGCTGCATATAGCCCTCCTGTTCGAGAGGGTCACGAGTGTTAATGATAATTTCTACGCCACGATTCTTTAATCTTGTAAGAATGGGAAGAATCGTTGACACACGTCTAGTGGTTAGAAAAGGGCTTTCGATAATCACTTCACTTTGACACTTAGCTAAATCTTTTAGAAAAGCAGGGTAGAACGTGGCTTCATTGAATAGCTCGGATGCTAGTAGCTCGGTAGATGCACTCCTCGAACGACAGAAAGGGAAGGGAAGCTTCATGATTCTTCCCTTGTCTCAGGTTCGTCTTCGTCGAGCAACTGACGCATCAATCGAATATCTTCTTCAAGATTTTCACTCTTTTCAGCCTCTACAAAAGTTCTATTCCAGAACCTCCTCTCCAGCCAGATTTGATAACAGAGGTAGGAACGCACGATTCTGTGCGTTCCTTTTTCTTTGGACAAATATCACCCCTGTTGAGCGGGGTTCGAATCCCTTATGCCGGCGATATTTGTATAGTACAAGAAGGCAATCCAGATGACGAATCTCCAACGCTCTTGCAATAACTATATAGGTATATTACAATATACCTATGAATAAGTCAGACATCGCTTACTTTTCTCACGTCTTCAAAGCCCTTGCTGACGATACTCGTCAGCGTATCTTGGAGTTGCTGCGAAAAAACGGTGAGATGTCCGTGAACGATATTGCGAGTCATTTCAACTTAGCTCAACCAACCATTTCACAGCATCTGCGAATACTTAAAGAAGCGGGGGCATTAAAGAGCCGCAAAGACGGATTGCAGGTTTTGTATCGTATTTGTAACATCGAACTTTATGATGCAATGGAAGCCTTTATGGAAACATATGAAAAAGAAACGAGAAAAACTCATGAGTAAACAACAGGTTGTTCCAGGTGTGTATATTGAACCTCAAGTTATCAAAACGGCTAAGGGTGGCATTGAGTATGATCTCACCGAAGGCACTGGTCCCGTTGTCCTAGCGGTGCATGCTGGACTTGGCGGTGTGGATCAAGGTCGACTCATTAACGACTGGCTAGTTAAGAAGGGATACAGAATTTTAAGCTCTTCTCGTCCCGGATATCTCAACACACCACTCGAAAGCGGCCAAACTTTTGAAGAACAAGCCGACTTGCTTGTGGCATTGCTTGATGCGCTTCATATCAACAAAGTTATCGTGACGTCACTATCCGCCGGCGGTCCAGCCGCCTATATATTCGCGGCCAAATATCCCGAGCGTGTCGCGGCACTCCTAACTATTTCAAGCGTAAGTGGTGATTATGTCATGCCGGAAACTGTTAACCGTATTGGTGAAGTGATTGTTATGAGCACCCCAGGCCAGAAGGTTATGGGCTTTTTTATGAATAAGTTTACCCGTGCGTTTCTAGCAACTGCTCTTGCCGGTATCGGCTATATACCAAAAGACAAGTTGAAGCCATATGTAGAGCATGTTTTGCATTCGCCTGAAAAACTTGCGTTTATGAAAGGGATCATGGATACGATGTATCCATACTCGGTCCGTAAAGCTGGCAATGAAAATGACATGAAGCAATTTCGCACCATGAAGCCACTGCCGTTTGATAAGATAGCATGTCCGACCTTAGTAATTCATGGCACGCTTGATGCTGATGTCAAGTTCTATGATGGAGTGCGTGCTTACGAGCATATTAAGGGCGCGGAACATTACTGGCTTGAAGGCGCTGATCATCTTGGGTTTTGGTTAAGTCCCGAAGCCGAAAAAGTCCAAGCATTTGCCCTCAACTTCCTAAAACAGCACGCGAAAAACTAAGATGGCAGATTTCTTCAAAGGTTGGGAGCGGAAGCGTAATGCCTACAAGAGATTGCCATGGGTTGCGCGCATCGTCCTTACGGGCCTAGCGTTTATCCTGGGTGCGGCGGGCATTATTGCAATGTTCACACCACTCGCAGTACTAGAGGTTGGATCAATCTTTGTACTTACATCACTTACTGTTCTGTCGTTTGAATTCGATTGGGCTTATGACCTGCTTTCATGGCTCAGAAAAAAGCTGATAGATAAGAAATTTCGCAGAAAGCTTACGCTGTTCACACTACTAGTTATCAGTACATATGTGATTGCGGCAATTCTGAGGTTTTGGGGGAGATAAAAAGAACCCCTCTCCCCATGGCTTCAAACACGGGATTTCTCCACACCTAATCCTACCTATGCGGTCACGGATTAGGTGTGAGTCTTTGGCTGCTTGACACATACCGAGCAACGTCTTATTGTAATAAGTATACTAGTCAGTATAAAAAAGAAATAAGGCAGAACATCTTGCGTAAACGCTCCGAAACAACTCGTAAAACCATTCTCACGGCTGCCCGGCAGCTCTTCTTACGTCAAGGCTACGTTGCAACAACTGTTGATGCTATCGCCGAACAAGCTAAGGTCACCAAGCGGACAGTCTATGGCTACTTTCCCGATAAACGCGCTTTGTTCATCGGTGTTATCGAAGATGCCGTGGGCGATCCATGGGAATTTCACATTCCCGTGCAAGCCATATCGACGCTAGAGGGATTACATAACGCACTACTCATTGTAGCCACGAGTATTAACGACATCACTACGCAGCCCGACTATGTACAGTTGTTGCGCGTTACTATTGCCGAGATTACTAGTCAACCGGATCTTGGCGTGCTGTTTGAGCGTGGCATCACCCGCCGGTCACTAAAAACCTTGATCAGTTTATTCACCATAGTCGATGAACACGGTTTACTACGCATCCGTCAGCCGGAAGCTATTGCCCAACAATTTGTTGGTGGATTCGTCACCCGTCTCTTCCTTGATGGCCTGTTGCAATCTGACCAAACCCACTTATCCAAACAGACTAAAAATGAGTTATCTACCTATGTCGATACCTTTATCAGCCGAGTTACTCATGCAGGTATAGACGAAGTGGTGGGAGGTTAGGTTCATGACATAGCCAATAAAAAACAAAGAAAGCACTCAAAAACTAATAGAGGAGGGTAATCATGGGAGCGTATGCACTCAAAGCAGAACATATACAAAAAAGTTATCGTAGTAACCATGTGCTGAAGGGCGTTGACTTTACTGTTACACCCGGCACGCTTGTTGGAGTTGTTGGCGAAAACGGATCTGGTAAATCGACGCTGTTGCAGATTCTAGCTGGAGAGTTAGCTGCAAACGAAGGAGACGTCGCGGTTAACGGCTCAATCGGCTATTGCCCGCAGCAGCCGGTCGTCAACGAGTCGCTTACCGTCAGTGAACACCTAGCTTACTTCAAAGAAGCCTACAAGATGACCGACACGGAATATGCAGAGCATCTGCTTGACGAACTGCATTTCCGAAAGTTTAAAGATGAAAAAGCTGGGAATCTTAGTGGTGGAACACGACAAAAGCTCAACCTAACGCTCGCACTTATGCACCAGCCCTCAATCCTACTGCTTGATGAGCCATATCAGGGGTTTGACTGGGAAACATACTTACGGTTTTGGGATGTCGTGAAGGAACTCAAAGAGTCTGACAGGGCAGTGGTAATCATCTCACACCTCATCTTCGAACAGAAGAAGTTCGACCACATCCTACACCTACATGAAGGCAAAATACAGGAGGAGAAAATATGAGACAATTTGCAGCAGCACTTAAGTTTAGTTTCAAAGAACAACTAACCAATAAGTTTGCGTTCGGCCTACTCATAGTATTTGTGCCAATTTGGTACTGGATGCTCGGTGCGATCACCCCGAATGATAAAGTTGCTTTCAAATTTCAGGCAACACATAGCTTTTTGCTGGCCAACGGTCATGACTTGATATTGCTAACGGCGGGTTTGAACGTATTGACCATGATCTTAGGCTTTATGTTCTACCACTCGGCACATCGTTCATTATCATTCGACAAGCGGCTAGCTCGCGCTGGTCTAGGACGTCTCGGATTTATGCTAGCTAAAGCGACAGCCTTACTTATTGTGACGGCAATAGTAGCACTTTATACGGTACTCATTCTAACTGCTTTTTGGCATTTCCCTAATAATACCTTCGAGGTGTGGCTGGGCTTTTGGCTGGTGTCGTTAATCTACGCCAGCTTGGGATTACTACTCGGTATGCTGCTCAAGAGTGAACTAGCCGGGTTCTTCATCATAATTATGGTGAGTATGATGGACACCTTCTTACAGAATCCGATCGGCAACCCAGCAGCTAACAAAGACTTCCTAAAGTACTTCCCCAGCTACGGTTCAACACAACTTGGTGTGGCGGGAGGATTTACGCATCAGTTTCCTAGTAGCCAACTACTGTTAGCTGTGGGTTGGTTTGTAGGTTTTCTACTAGTGGGCCTGGGCATTTTCTACCTACGGACACGACGAAAAAGCAGTATTCAAGTGGCTACAACAAGCCGTGCCTAAAGCTATTCGTCAAGAAAACGATCGAGTTTTGTAAAATGTAGCATCTGCACTGCGAGATCGCGCGATGTAATTCGGCGCATGATCTCGCAGCTTGCATTTTGAGAAAGAATATTGAGAGAACCCTCGTATAAGATATCCTCATCTATGATGGCCAGCTTACGGTGATGACCGCCAGTGAAAAGTACCGTTATGCCAAGTTGCTGTAGTTCAATAATAGCTCGCTCAGCCTGCTGTCGGTATTCAGTATCATGCTCGTCAAGCGGTTTTGTATTAATCACGAGTTGTACGCCTCGTTTTCTAAGTGCTCGAAGGACAGGAGATAGCATCACCATACGTTTTGTCGTTATGAATGGCGATTCGATAATGACATGGCTGTTGGCCTTCTTTAGGTCGTCGATGAAGACCTTATAAAATGTGTCCTGATCAAGCAAACGTGAGTCCAAAAGACTAGAATTGTTGGTACGCCAAGTCCTCCGAAGCCTAAACATAATTCAGCTCCTCAATAAGCTCAGCTACAGTGACTTGGCCTTCGCAGTAAGTGAAGCCAAGTCGCTCTAGTTTCCTGCCTAGCAGAATGAAATCAGAGAGTAAGGGGTGCCATCCGTCGGACTCATCCCCAGCCAAGAAATTATACAGATTAGAAAAGTTCCAGATGTGAAAGCGTATGGAACTTTTCTAATATTCGACTCTTTTCAAAAGGGTTCCAATACCTTATGCCTTAACTATTACAGCAAGACATACTAACATATCTTCGATTAACGATCAAAAAGGTGAAGAACCTCATAAGCAACGATCCTAGAGCAGTATTCAATTTTACCAAGAAACAGAGACCATAGCTTTGGTTAATCTCATCGGAGACAAAATCAAAGAGGTTATGGCTTAAGCTCAATCAATCACCGCCAAAAAGAGCCTCCAGATCTCACAATAAATTTCCATATGAGACTTACGTTTAGCCGTGAATAATTACTCTCAAATAAGGAGCTAGTCAAGCACTTTTAGGAATTCGTAAGTGGTCATCAAGTTGTAAAGCCTGCCTTGATTGGTGTCATCGTCCAGTGGCTTCAGTTTCGCCTTCTCGATCGACTCTGAAACGTATCCTATAGCATCTTCAAGGTTGAGCCATTGAATGGCAAATTGGGCTTCACCTTCGTCTTGTGGGTTAGTCATCCCCCCAGTGGTATTAAGTACTGCAGAGTATCCGTTAATGAGGTATTTTTTATCAAGTAGATTGCGATATTGCACAACCGTTCCAATTTCTTGAACTTCCTTTACAGTAACGCCTAGTTCTTCTTGCAGTTCTCGAATGATCGCATCATGATCGGATTCTCCTGGATCAATTCCACCACCGGGTAGTAGTCCTTTGTTAAGTATTAGGATCTTATCATCATTTTTAATTACAACCTTTACGGTTGGCCGATCTGTATATTGTGTTGGTGTGTCTATTTGACCAATAGTTGCTAAAATATTCATATCTTTATAGTATCACTAGACCAACACTTCGCCCTTCTCTGAGAAATGAAAATGCCCCGAGCCAGCAGACCACCTAACTCAGCAACGTATGCTAGAGTCTGGTTATCTGCCAGCTCGGGGCGGAGTGAGCCTCTTGTCTAGATACCGAAGGTGATGCCGCGGCATTGGAGACAGTCATTACTGCCTGAATCCGTCGCCGCTCGACCGACAAACAACGTTCCCGTGGGCTCACAAAACACAGGTGTGTTGTCGCTGTCGGTCACATATGACCAGCCGGTACGTTCGATCCTACTGATGATCTCGGCCTTCGGGTAGACCGTCTGGCTGAAACCACCTTCCTGGATCGCGACCCCGTTCCCGTCGATGATCTCCCAGGCGCCCAGCAGTTTTCCCGTCTGGCTATCCAGGTTGCGCGTTCGGCGGAAGATTCTTGATTCTCCCACGTTACGCGTCGTTACCTTGTTGGGCTTCTTGGACAGTTCTTCTAGTGTTGCTAGCTCGAGTACGAGCGAACCGCCGACGTGCGTAGACCTCCGAGCACTTGCAAGGATTTCAAGATCCGTCTCCGAGTCTTGATGTCCGAGCGAGTTCCACAGGATCATTGAGGCGCACGCCGATTCGGCGAGTTGCAGTCCTTGCGCGTCGCCTGCATAGGCAACGATGTCGAGGTTGAGTGCTTTCGCGGCCGTCTCGAGGTCCTGGATGAACTTCGAGGAAAGATCGACCGCGATCACTTTCGCACCTCGCATGGCCAATTCCACGGAGGAATATCCACGGCCACAGCAGATGTCAGCAACTGTACTGCCAACCTGAAGGCCACACATTTCCCAGAGTGACCCGATGATGTCGGGCACCCTGGGAACGCGAGTACCTCCGTACAGCTGGCCGGCGAAGTTTTCCCAGAAAGCTTCACTACTGCCCATTCGCATTCACCTCCATTTCGGAAAGATCCTCTTGAAGCCGGTTGAGCAGCCGACGCGCCGCCTCTCTTGTCGCCGTGTTCGAGACATTCTCGCCTCGAACACATGCAGTCAGATACTCTGACGCCGTACGGACGTCAGGGTATCGTGCTGCGATGAACCACCCGCACACAACTGGGTCACGTTCGAGTCGACCCAACTCCTGCATGATGAGCGGCGTTGCCAGACGAAGTGCCGCCTTAGCGCAGCGGCGAATCATCATGGCGTCGTCACTTGCATGCTCGAGGATGGTGTCGTTCACGCGACAGGCGTCGACCTGCCTCGAAGCGATTGCTGCAGCCATTCGGGGTGAGGGCGTGACCGTCGGCAATTCGCAGACGATATCCCTGCCAAGAAGCAGCACGCCCTCACTCCGCAACAGCAGACGAACGGGGAGTTCTCGATCGGCGCTGATGAGGTCGCGAACCGTGATGTACTTGAGATCGAGCTCTACGTCCGGCAGCCCCTCTCTGGTTGACCGGATGACGTTCTCGGGGATGACCAGACGCGTTACGAGCACTAGGTCGATGTCCCACGGCTGGATGCCTGGCGCATTCGATCGTGCCATGCTTCCACGCAGGTAGAGCGCGACTGGGCTGTAGGCCGAAGCCTCTTGCCAGATCGACTCGGTGATCTGCGCGACAGCGTCGGTCATCTCGGCCTTGCATACTAGCTGGAGTCGCGATGCCAGCTGTGAGCGATTGCCTACAGATACCCTAGCAGCACGTTCGGCGAGTTGCTTCGCTGTCGCCAGAGAGGGCGCACCGAACCTGACAGTAGAGTCGCCTTTGCGGATGACCGGCAGCAGCTCGCTCCTCAAAACGACATCAGACGATGCACGTTCTGCGATGAGCTGACGCAGATATTCCGCATGAGTTGGCGGGTAGATACCGATCGTGGCATGAACCGACCAAACTTCCGTTTCGGCGCCGTGCCATCCCCCTGGAGGGATATACAGGACGTCGCCACGCTTTGTTTGGACAACCGTTTCCACTGGAGGGTCTTGCTTTGGGTAGAAGCTTGCTGCCTCCGGAGTGGCAACCACGATCTTCGGTCCGAGCCCCCAGCTCTTCTCCCCCAGAAGTTGCACGGCGAACACATGGTGATCGTCGTAATGAGGGCGAAGACCCTTTGCGGGTCCGGTTGAGAGGAAGTAATTCAACTTGACAGTCGCGCCTGGAAAAACGCGTGTCCAAGCATCCAGACTTCCGTCTGACGCATTGCCGAAGGCGATCTTCAGGGTTCCTTCCAGATTCTCCCTGGCGCAGAATTGGTGCACCATAGCCCGCGTCTGATCGGAGGAAAGCTCCTTGAAGCTACCATCCGAAAAGTGTAGTGAACCCTGGCCATTCTCCGCCAGCGTCTCCAACATCTCGGGCGTTACCTCGACGTTTGCTGTCGCTTTGAGCATTGCCCACGATTTGTTCCAGTGGGCTTCCACGACATTTTCAATGTCGAGGTCGCTCGGTTGCGGCAAGATGTGCATGTGCTACACCACGCTTTCTCGCAAAAGTTAATAGGGGTGCCCCGGTTGGGGCACCCCTTGGTGCGTGATCGTGCGGTGAGGACTAGCTGTCCACGCTGACCATCTGGGTGGTCGACGGCGTGGAGATCTCCAGGTCGCCCGCCCACTCCTCGGCCGAGGTCTCCAGCAGGGTCTCCACGCTCGCGTCGATCTCCTGGACCATATCACTGCTCCTTCTGGGGCTGTGTGATGGTTGGTGTTAATGAGCCACGTCGGCCCAAAAACCATCGCACGAATTATATTAGCATACACTGTTTGCATTCTACAACTACTCTTATTAGCATTGATACTTATCGTTTAAAGAATAGAGCCTGAGCCACGCTTTCATAGTACCTAGATTTTCATAATTACAAATATAGTTACACCTCCAAAGAGTCAATGACTTTTACCGAACCCTTGAAATAGGTAAAACCAAGCTGCTCTAATTTCCGACCCACAAGGATGAAATCAACGAGAAAGGGGTGCCAGTTGAGAGACTCATCCTCAGCCATGAAATTATGAGAAAGTCTACAGATTGAACTGTAGACTTTTTGCTACAATAAAGTTCGAATACCTTATCTCCTCCGGCCAAGATAGTCTTCTTGATGTAGTTAATCAATGACGTCTAAGCTGGAGTGATCGGGGTGATACTCATACTAAAAGAGTGACGTGTAGATAATTCTATTACTCCATAGAACATCAAGATCGGCGGTTTCGTTAAGCCACATACAATGATATATAGTTGACTATAACAGTAGTAACTGTTATCATAGTTGAAGTCTGTCAATCGTCAGGCTAATGCATTTGAGCACCTGGAGTAGTAATGCCTCGTGGCCAGAACCCTCCGTCGGGTCAGTTCGGCTCGGGACAGCGTCAGCCCCACATCGGAGCGAGCCGTTCCCAGTCGGGCCAGCCGCAGCGCAGCCAGACGCCGAAGCCGAAGCGTGGCAACGGCGGCGGTCGCGGTGCCGGCCCCACCCTCGGGCAGATCCTCTTCGGCCCTGGGCCCAAGAGCACCTCGCACGGCGGCTCGAAGAAGGGCCGCAACAAGGGTAAGGGTAGCCGCTGACGCGGCTGAACTGAGCCTGTAGGGCTCATGCACTAAAGGCCGGTCTCGTCTCCTCACGGAGAACGAGACCGGCCTCTTCAACTTCTAGGGTATAATGAAATCATCTATGTTATATACGTACGTTCACCATAAAGAATATAAAGGCCTGTCGCAAACTGTCGCTCATATTTATGAACACCTTGTCATTCACTCATTTCACGCATACCTAGAATCCCTCGGCATTCATCCTGGACTCATTGGCAGTGTTAGCGGCGAGACGTTTGAACATGTCATATTTTTGAATGCAATTTTTTACGATAAGGAAGTCGCAGATGCTTACGAGTCTTTTCTCGCGTCACCTACACTTGTAGATATTTCATCAATTCAGCAAATGATTCTTGAATGTGGAGCTGAAGATAGAGTAACCCTTGCCTTTGAAGATAGGGCTGTGTTTGATGCACAACTAGATTCACTTATTAAAATACCTTGGACGAACAATAGTCTTGTCGAAACTCACTACGTGGACGAAACCTCAACCTCTGAAGCCGTCTTTCAGGCTAAGCGAACTGCGAAAGACTTCAAAGACGTTGCACTAGGATTCTATGCGGCTACCGATACGCTGGACCAGGATGAACAAACACTTTTCCTGCGCCTTTCAGTCATTGTTGGCGATATCATAGAAATCGCGATTCGTAAGGAACTACATGGGGCGTATTGTGTTGGTCGCGCGCCCGTTTCAATAGATGGCGCTGCTATATTGAGCGCCACTCATTTACGCATTAAAAAGAATGTTCCTCTCGCATCAATCAAGAAAGCAGCGCAAGATGCCTTGAGCTCCCTAGATATGCAATCTGCCATGCCACTCATTGCTGCTCATTTTGAAGAATTTGCAGATCGTGCGACATGGAAAACATTTGTCATTGATTACTATCGTCATACGGGCATCCTTACGAACAATGCAAATATAGCTTCTCTCGCAACACAAGAAAGAATCGAATCTATTTTTTCTAAGCTTAAGATTCAGGTTCGTACTATGCAAAGGGGTGACGAGGTGTGGTTTTCATAAAAATTTCACTCGTGAATGTTTCTTTATCAACAAGCCATAGATATAATTTAGCTGATCGTCACTCTTGAGATGTTTTCGGGTATTTCGGAAACTTTTCAGACAGTTAGGGTAATGACAAGAGTTGCAGGATGGACAATTCCATATTTAGCTCTCGTCTTCCATACCATCTGGCTCATACAGTAAGATTCTAATTTTTTGCAACATCACACTTTAGCACTTCATTAAAAGCACCAGAATGTTCCCGGTGCTTTTAAGACGTATAGCCGAATTCTTTATTCGCCTCTGTAGGCCCTCTCGAGCTCTGCTTTGTCAAGTTTACCTTCCATACTAAGCATAGCGACGCTCACCCGATTAGCTTTAGCCGGATCCGGATCACGCATCATCTCGTCCAAGTTGTCTGGCACAATCTGCCATGTTACGCCATATTTGTCCGTAAGCCATCCGCAAGACAGTATTGTGCCATCTTTAGTGAGCGCATTCCAAAGCTTGTCAATTTCTGCCTGGTCTTTGCAGGCTGCCAGAACTGAGGTAGCCTCGGTGCGTTTATAAAACGGGCCTCCATTAAGTACGGTAAAATTCTGGCCGACCAGTTCAAAATCTATGGATGATACGCTTCCGGGCTCAACGCCAGCTTCTTTTGCTACTGACTCTGTAACATACGAAGTATTTACTATTTTTGCATCATCAAAAAGTGATACGTACAATTCTGCCGCTTCTTTTGCGTGACTCTCAAGCCAAAGAAACGTTACTATCTTTCTCATAGGTTTCCTTTCTACTGATTTTACGATGGTTATTATAACGATTTAACAATTAAAAAGATTGAATATTTTGGACACTTAATGATTATATGGCCACTGCAGCAACTCTTTAGGAGTGTGCCCTAAAAACTGCTTTGCGGCACGGGCTAAGTGCGCTTGGTCCGCAAACCCTAACTCGGTGGCCACCTTAGCAGCGGGCATACCTTGCCGGAGTAAACGCAAGGCTTCGGCCATACGCAGCAGCTGGTACAATTTATAAGGCGAAAGTCCTGTAGTGAGTTTAATATGCCGAGAGTAACTTTTTGTCGGTATGGTTTGCTTTGCGAGTTCTTGGCTATCCAGAGCTTGTCCATGCAGATAGTTGAGTTCATACATGCGCTCAACAAGTTGTTCGACTTTATCGAAATCAGGGAAATGCAGCTGTGCGCCTTCAAATTCAAAATATCCGTTGCTATCGGCGGGCAGCGTATGGAATCTATCTGCGAACTGTTGGGCTGGAAAGCCCTTTAACTGGATACCGGGCTTCAGGCGAATGCCGATCCATGTATAGCCAGGCAGAAGAATATCACCTCGCGGTTTCGTTTCCGGGCCTCTGATTATTACTCCGGAGCCATCCTTACCCTTTACGAGTATGAGAGAGCTGCAAGGATCTGCAAGTACAGTGCGTGGTGTTATCTCTGATGCAGTCCCAGTCCACACCGAATCGATGGCTTCGAGCTTTGATGTGCGTTCTTTCCAATTAAGCCTTAACTTATCCATACTGTTAATTATATCGTCAAAATGCTTACTCAGCCGCTCGTAAGCCGTACAGTCTAGAACATGCTATAGGTTCAAATGATCTTCCAATCCTGGACTGCATGACTAGCTCGTGAATGTTTCCTTATCAACAAGCTATACGTTATGTAAAGAAATTCCTCGGTGGGAGCCCAAAGCTCAACCTTCCGAGGGTGTTCCCGCTATATCTATCGAACAAGTGTCTATGTAGGTTGACGAAGCGGATGGCGTCAGGTACTTTCCGCGTTAGCGCCACAGATAGGCGCTAACGCGGAGTAAAAGACCAAGGACGCTCCATCCTCCTATAGGTCTTCCCAGGGACCTACGGTGCGTCCACAGGCGCATACATCACGCCACTGCTGAACCCATTCGTCACCGTCCTTTACCCACTGGTGCCCGATCTGGTTCAGCTCGTGGGTGCAAACTGGCTGCGACGACGTGTTCGTTTGTGCGCCTTCCTGACTCTCATTAAACCTGGATGATCGCATATTTCGATCCTCTCCGTCTCCTCACTATCACACACCATGTGGTTATTTCATGTAAACATCATCTTGGACGACTGTCAAGTGAAGGCTTTGAAGTAGATTGGTATGATCAGTTAGCCATGTCTAGCGATTATCCAGATCAATACGCACAGCTATGAAAAAAGTCGAAAGCTATTTAAAATAACTTTCGACTTTTTCTGTCACCTAACGTCGTATTACCTCAGCCCTCAACTGCATTCAGGACTCAGGTGATATCCACCACACGTAATGTCTGTGGTGGTAAAGCGACAAAATCGCATAACGGACCTGATGAGGGGAGGTCACCCCAAGTGCTCGACATAGCCTAACGGCTAGTCACACCGCAAACTTACAGCAGAATGTCATGCAGTGTTACTTGTCCTTTGTGCGGTTACCGAGCTGAAGTTTCGCTTCAGTTCTAGTCACGCTCGCGAGGGGCACGACTGAAGAACTTGCGCCCGCGCTGGCGGGGCGGCTCGTGCTTCTTCTTGTCCGCTTGGTGCTCAGCCTTCCTCTCCTGGAAGTCTGCCTTCAGCTCCGCTCGGCTCTTTACCACCCCGGCGTCGCTGCTGTTGCCACGACACTTCCTGCATGTCTCATTGACTTTGTGAGTCGTGCAGACCATCTCTGGCTCCTTATCGTGCTCGATTTGGACGAAAGCTATTATACCGTAGATGTTTGGCATAGAAAAGTAACAGAATCCATCGTATGACGAAACCTTGTCATAAAATAGATATATGGTATAGTTAATACGTCTTCAACATACGTTGTTGACATTGCTGCGGTCCTGTTCTCGAAAAGGAGACATCAGTGCCTAAGGGCCAGGGATCCAAGGGGAGAAGCGGGAGCTCTCACATCCCGTACAGTGGGAGTGTCTCGGGAATGTGTTCGGTGATGGGCAGCCTAGTCTGCCTGGGCAACCCCGCCGACCCGAACGCAACGGCCGGAGATAACAACACCTGTTCGCCCAAGCCCTGCTCGCGCAGAGTGGCTGAGCGGCAGGCGACCGGCTCGTAGCATATTACGTTCGCCGACTGAGACCTAGGGTTTCATCGCGCGACACGGGACTGGTTGTTTGTGGGCCTATATGGCAAACAAACAACCAGTCTCAGATGTTCTTCACTTAGTTAATCTAGTCCACAACAAGCGAAATGGTACACTATTTGCTCTTATAAATCATCAACTCCAAAATGCGCTTGTTGATGCTGTTGATGCACGACACAAAAACAACTTAGCCCCATAGCAGTTGCCGAAAAGGCAAATAGTGACCTGAACGATGACAATCGCATTGAAAAATGGTGATGTATATCTGGCATTCATAGTGCTCTCAAAAATAGCCAAAGTTCTTGCTATTGATCTAGAAAGGAGTAACAATATAACACCCCGCTCAATTAATTCGTCAAAATGATGCCTAGGATTTATTGAAATAGTTATACAATAATGTATGTTTAATGCATCATCGAGGTGCATTAATTAATACACAGAAGGGCAGAAGAGTGAGCGCTGTCTTGGATGTCAAGTCGCCACCGCGACTCGAATCACGAGTCGTCGTGCGGCTAATGACGATACAAGTGGGCAGTGGCAAATGCAATGGCACGCACAGTGACGGCAAGGGCGGCACCGAGCTGTGCGGATGTCCGAGATACAGGACATCAAACCTGATCCCAGGTCTGTGTCACTGTGGCCACGTCTTCGACACGCACAGCTAACGCCACAGCTACGCGACGTAGCAAACCCACTCCAATGCTGTCATATGCTTTGGAGTGGGTAGATCCCTAGATACCTCATTAGTTTAATGAGGTATCTAGGGATATCCTAGTCGCTAAACCGAATGATTTTAAAAGTAGTCTACTCATGAATAACCTTATATTTCCTTTCCATGCAGTTTTACGATCAACTATCACTAGTGTTGTTGAACATTAATCACCCCTTCTTTGAACAGTTTGTCATCATATAATCCTAACTACTTGCCGATCTATCTACTTGAAAGTGACTTTCATGTATGATTAACTGCTTATGGCAATAAAAATACAAGGAGCAAATATGACTAATGATGAGCTATTAGAAAAATTTAATGAAGCAATGACACACGACGACATCGATGGAGTCGTCTCTTTATGGGCTGAAGATGGTGTGTGGGAAATTATGGCTACTGGCGAAAAGTTTAGTGGTCTCGAACAAATTAGACAACTTGCTATCCGTTCAGTAGCAGCTCGGACTCATCCTGGTGCTGAAAAGAAAGAAACAGGCCTCTTGCCTTACAATATCTTCTCCAATGAAGATGGGACAAAATTCATCTGGGAATATATTCATAAAGGCGTTGTCACCGATCAATGGCCGGCGTCTGCCAATAAACCAAAGCCTGGAACAGTATTTGAATTACCGATCATCTTGATGTGTGAGGTAGAGGACGGCAAGCTCACTAAGCTCCGTGAGTATTTTGATTTACTCACTCTCATTGAAGCCGGTACACCACATCACCTTTACTCGTAGTAAGAGATGGAGAAGATCCTCTCGATTACAGCCAAGTCTCACTCTTCACTAGGGCAGGGGCTTTCCGCCCGCCCTCCTTTTTAGTCTCCTCAACCACGTTCGAGAAAAACACCCTAAACGAGTAGCTGGGCAAAAGTTACAGTGAGATGCCTTTGTCTAGGAGCTCGAGGGCCTGCTCAAAGGCATTAATCCAATCTACTGCTGTCTTGCTTTGTTTTGGCTTCTCAAGGCAAATACTTAGTAAAGCACCAAATATCGCTCCACTTAGAACGCGGATAGTTTTGTCTTTAGTACTAAGCCCCACTCTCTGCGCTATAAGTACTGAAAACGAATCAATATTATAGAGACATTCTTCAAACAAAACTGCACGAAGGGCCGGAGTGGTGCGTATCATTTCTAAACGTTCTGCTTCGTCTTGAAGTTGTTTTGGAGATAATTCACCGTACACTTGATGAATGGAGTTACGCAAAGCTTGTACTACAGTTAGGTGTGAAGGTTGTTGTTTGAACAGTTCAGCAATTTGTAAATCTAAGCTATCTTCGAACACGAGTGCTGGCTTAGTTTTGAAGTAACGAAAAAACGTACTTGAAGATATTTTTGAAGCGGTTACGATATCGTCTATCGACGTAGCTTCATATCCATGCGTCTTGAATAGATAGAGAGCTGTTTTTTGGATAATTTGCCGCGTCTCAGCTTTCTTGGGTGCCCAAAAATCTAAGTTCTTACTCTTAGGTTGTGATACGCTAGATGATTCGGAAGTACGAGCTTGCAACATGTGACTATTGTATCAAAACCTAATAGGGATATTATTTCACATGTTTACAGACAGACTGTATCATCATAAGTCCATTCCATCTTTAATCCACTTGTCGTGTATTACTGTTAAGGGGTATCATTATATCTGCTCGCTGTGAGCAACGACAAAAGATCCCAGAAGGGGAGTGAAAGAGATGACCAGTGACCCTGGCATCGTCACGCGCTACGAGGGCAACCCTGTCATCATGGCCGCTGATACCAACGGCGGAGCCGTCAAGGTGTACAATCCAGGCGGCAACGGCAAGTTCACCATCTACCGAACCGTCGACGGGGACGACTGCTCCCGGTTGTTTCAGGCCGAGTCACGCGACGGTGGCCGTACCTGGCAGAACCACCGTCCGTTCCCCCTCCAGCCTGATCTGCGCGACCCAAAGCAGCGCAAGGGCTTCGAGGACTGCCGGCTCGTGTTCGTCAGAGGACTGAACCTGTGGGTAGCCTGCTTCGGCGTCTACAGCGGCACCCCGAACTTCGAGGTTACGCTGTGGTTCGCTACATCGCCCGATCTCGAAAACTGGACCCACCGTGGCTCGATGCCGATGTTTGACATCATCGAGCATGGCGGCTATCAGATCGACTGGACCGATAATGGCCCGACGCGAGTCAACCACAACCCGCTTGGAGGTGCCAACAACCGGAGCAAGTCCGGTGGTGCAGTCGACGAGGTACTGCTGATCGAGGTCGATGGACGGGTCCAAGAGCGACTCGGGTTCTATTTCGGCGAAGGTGGAATCTGGTTTGCGCACTGCAACCTGGAGTTCGGAGACTGGCGCTTCTCGGAGTTGCTGATCGACGAACCGTTCCATATCGTCGAAGGTGGACCGCCCTCTATCCGTCGGCCTTGGGGTCGACTCAACTTCGGACACCATATCACTCCGGGAAGCCGGTACGAGGTGTTCATGTACACGACGGGCCTTGTGAAGCCCGATCGAATCACGTGGCACTCGGACCCGGGTCAGCCGATCATGGTGCCTTGCACGGAGTACGAGGTGCGTCCGGAGGCGATCGACGTTCTCCCTGGAGCACGGGAACTCAGAGTCGCCGGAGATGCTGAGGGTCTCAGAGCCCTCTTTGCCGAGGCGATCAAGAAGGGAACTATGCCGGCGGTGACGTTCGTCTCCGCCTGCTGGGTCGATGTCGACGACTTCGGTGTCGAGTGGCTGTACTTCATGTACGGAGCCCAGGACGAAAACATCTGCCTCGGGAGAGCGCGGATGTCCGACGTGGAGGCACTCATCCCAGAGGCAGTACGGGCCATGTAAGCGTTTCGTCGTCCGGAACGGGTCCTGGAGCAAGTTTTGGCTCCAGGACCCCAGGTTCGAGACTCATGCACACAGCGAGCATCAGCCATGCACAGAAATAATCTTAGCTGATGGAATTTTGCCGGTACGCGCTCTGTCTCATCTCCTCTAGGTGCATCGCATTTACTCAGGTCTCGTGTGTTGATGACCACTCTCTAAGAGTAGCGAGAACTAACAACTGGTGACTTCCACCATATGAAAAGTCTGCAGATTGAACTGCAGACTTTTTAGTTCCAACAAATGAACTACTTAAACTGTGACCATATACTTTGCGTGTCTAAGTATTGTCTCATTACATCAATCTTGCCTTCAGTGTTAACATGATAGACAAAACATTGCACAACTTTGTATTTTTCTCCTGAAAGGTTTTTTGGGTCTTTTGGCCAAGGCCAATGATTAGCGTTACCAAATTCAATCACGTCATCACTCAAGGTGCCGATGTTCCAGTATTCAAATACACCCCAATCCTTTGCCATTGCGTTGGTTATCATAACAGGCTCTTTTTGATCTGCTGACCCAGCTTTAAGCCATGACATGACCTGCTCTTTACCCTTAAGAACTTTAAGGTAAGGCATAAGCCCCCACTCAATAGTATCCGCGATCTGAGCCTCAACAGCCGGCATATTAGCTGCTGCAACTCCATATACCAACCTAGACATAGGTGTTGCCTGCGAACCTGACTGTATCGTTTCATTGTTTAGGTCAATTGGTCGCGTATCTTCAAGCTCAAGACTGTCGAATCCGTCCATATCTTGTCTCCTTTTTTGATTATTTAATACCATATGTAAGTATAAGCGTCTTCAGGAGATGCTGTCAATAAATATGATACTCAGTATCATATTTATTTAAAGTTTGATCATGTATCTCTTATATGTTTACCGTGTATCAGCACTATGCTAAAAGGCGGAAGGGAGCAATTTCGGTCAAGAAAGTCGCTAACGACGTTAAAATAGAGTATAGTTGCCTGCATGCAGCATAGAATAGGACTCCGAGAGAAAAAGAGACAGCGTGTACTAGAAACAGTGCACCAAATGGCCGTAACGCTCTTTACTAAGCAGGGCTACGACGTCGTGTCTATGGAAGATATCGCAAAGGCATCGGGAATCTCTCGAAGCACTCTTTTTAGGCATTTTGCAACCAAAGAAGCGACGGTTTTGCACGACAACCTTGATCCCATACTCCTTGACGTATTTCGTAATCAACCAACGAATATAACCACTATTCAAGCACTCCGTAACACATTACACGACGTGCTTTTACAGTCCAGTACCACTAAGGAGGGCAGGCTACACGAGCAACGCTACAACCTGATTCGAACCGTTCCTCAACTACGCATCGCTATACTGCAAGAGTCAGCTAAGACGGGCGCTATGCTTATAGAACTGGTCGCCGAACGCACGCAACGCCCTGTTGATGATGTTACAGTCTGCACACTAGCAAATGCACTTATGGGCATAGCGGTCGGCATTGTGTTTAGTTTAAGTAAAAAAGAGGATTATCTTACGAGATTTGATCAAGCTTTACAGCAACTCGAAGCTGGATTTGTAATCTAGCCAATCACCTTTGCTTAGTGGCTATGTTTTGAGGAATTTCTCGAAACCCGCCTGCCTCTCATCCTGTCGTCGATCGCTCCACGAGTGTATGCTTGTACTGATGAGTCCAAAAGGACAAAGTGACGATATTTAAAATACCTCAATTCGCGGAGCCGATATCGGTCAACGCATAATTGAGGTAAAGCCCGTCCGAAGGATGCTCTGCGGATGACCGTCGGTCATAGTGGCAGAGCATCCTTCGTAAGAGTAGTACTGTTTCGTAGGAAGCGACATTTTCTAGGGTTGTCCAAACAACCTCTTCCGCAAAGGTGACTTCTGAGATACGCGTGCCCTATCGTCCATAGAAGCAGCTTCTACGAACTCTCTCCAGTGGCTTACCCAGAGAATCTTGTTGAATTTCTCGTCCTTATCTCCGGGACCATCCAGCATAACTGTTGCACAATCGAGGCGCAGGACTCTGGTCCACATTGGGCGCCTATAATCCACGGTATTGAGGGTTACGAGTCTCATGCTCCATCCCGCCTCGGCACCAAAGATGCGCCACGGCTGGTAGATGATCCTAACCAGCTTATCTGTGACGACGCGCCGAGTCCAGATTACCGGGGCCTCTTGGTGCATGAGCCAGTAGGATGCGACAATCAATGCCACCAGCTTCATGAGAACGAATACGCCACCGCTCCATGGAGTGAGCAGGCATCCGATCAGCACGCCGAGGGCAATAAGTGACGAGCGCTGGAACAGCACAACGAATGCAGCAATCCAATGCTGCGGACGATCCGACTTTACGACTTCTGTACTTCCGAGTGCTTCGCTCAGAAGCGTGAGTCGGTGCGCATTCGCATGCGGATTGGTTGAACCGGACACTTCTTCCTCCTCGTTGGGGGGACGACCGATTGGGGTTGTTTTGCTATAAGCGTGTCTAAGCCGCCAAATAAATCGCTACGTCCTGAGTCGACTATGCACCTACAATCAGTAGCTACTCAAGAGCGGCTGCTCTAGAGTCTAAGGTAATTTATACACTACTTTTTACACTCTAGCAAACATGGGATGATGAAAACACGTAGCAAACTCTTCTACTCGAGATATGGGGTCTCGGTGCTATGTATGCACGTTCGGGTGTACGCTAACGACGTGTCACCCCGGCGGGCTAGTTGGGTTTGCGCTAAAATAAATCAATGCTATTGCAATATGTCCGTTACGGACCTATTATGTATATATGATCGATCATCAAGACACAAAACAAGTAACTCAGCCAGTATTTTACATCCTATTGTGCTTAGCTACAGGTGAGAAACATGGCTATCAAATCATGAGAGAGACACTCGATCTCTCAGAGGGGAATATAAGAATGAGAAACGGGACGTTGTATGGGTGCATCCGTCGGATGATGGATGAACTCCTCATCCAGGAATCGAATACTCATGATATGCGGGACGGTGATGATGAGCGTCGGAAGTATTATTGTCTGACATCAAAAGGACAGCAGACGTTAGATGCTGAGATTGCGCGTATGAAAGTGATTTTGTCGTATGCAGTGAAGAACCGTCTAGTGAGTCAGTATGAGTGAAAATCGTGCTTTCAGGTTTTACGCCAGAATCCTGAACCTTTATCCTCGTTCATTTCAGCTTCGATTTAAGGCTGCTATGTTGCAAACGTTTAAAGATCAGTATGCCTATACGGCAAGCCGTCAAAAGGTCGGAATGAGGTTTTGGCTAGAGACAATAGGAGACGTAATAATTGCAATGATTAAGGAGTATCTAAGAGTGTCAACCATTCGACTTTTGATAGGTGGAATTATATTTTGGGCAATATACCTACTGCCACATACACCAATATTAAATATAAACACCGCACCAAGCCTTCTCTTCTTATCCTGTATTACTGGAACGTTGTACTTTTGGTGGGCTATGTCACTGAGCAAGGTTCTTATGACAAGACTTCTCCTTACGATCATAGCAGGACTTGGGTGTTACTTTGTAGTGCAACTTATGTCGTTGCAGTGGTTTGGATATGCTAACTCGTTTGGGGAACTGCTTATCAACTTTGGCTACGCTGCAATGGTCATCGCCACGATGCTATGCTTTATTGTCCCCGGGCTTCTTCTCGAAATTGGAGGAAGGATAATACGAGGGCGTAAGCGAGAGCTCTTAGCTAATTCAGCACCCTCCAATAAGAATGTATTGAGTAACTGAGCAGGGTCTTCTTCAAAAGTCCTCTTCTAGAACTATCTTCGAACTATAGGGTCATTCATAAAAACACCTCTCTAAGATGAGGTGTTTTTCGTGTTAGCTTTGGCTAGTCAAGAGTCTCAAAGGGCTACTACGTTGGTGGCTAAATCTATGCAGATACGAAATGAATCAATTTAGTAGGTGAACAAATAAGTTAAACCACCTTCACTTGTCAGGTTTTGTTATATCTGAAAAACTGGAGGAGATGAAGCACCCTCCCATACCTCGCAACGATGTCTATGAGCTTTACTGGTATTTCGCATCAGAACGTCAACGTATCTATGAAAAACGTCTGCGTGGTGACTCTGCACCATGGACAGATGATCCTATCCTAATGAAATATAAGTTCTGTAATGTGTTCCGGGCGGCTGACCGCGTTTCGCAGTATATGATTCGTACTGTCTGCTATCATAACGAGCTGTGCTCGTCTGCCGACCGACTGTTTCAGATCATTGCCTTCCGGATGTTCAGTAGAATTGAAACATGGGAGAGTGTACGTGCATTTCTTGGCCACTACCCGACACTCAGTGATCTTGCTGACGATTCATTCGCAAAAGCACTCGAGCATACTCAAGATAAAAATGGTGTCTTATATACAAACGCTTTCATCCTCTGTGCGGCTGATGCGTATGGACAAGGCAAGAAATACCGTAATCATGTCGAGCTATTTCGACATATGTTCTTGACCGATCGTCTTGATGAAGAATTACTTGCTGCACCCTCACTAAAAGAAGTGTACGAGCTGCTGCATCAGTACCCGCTCATGGGGGACTTCATGTCCTACCAGGTTGCAATCGACCTGAATTACTCAGATCTCATTAACTTTAGCGAAAATGATTTTACACAGCCAGGTCCCGGGGCAGTACGCGGCATTAAGAAGGTATTCGAAAGCCTTGGAGACTACACGTTTGCTGAAACCATCTTGTGGATGGTCGAAAACCAGGAGAAAGAGTTTCAGCGGCTTGGGTTACCCTTTAACGGACTATTTGGACGACCATTAAGCGCTATAGATTGCCAAGGGCTGTTTTGTGAGACTGACAAATACTGCCGAGAGGCGATACCTGAACTTGTAAGTGCCCGCAGGAAGATCAAAGCGACGTATGCTTCAACCAAAAAGCCGATACTCCTGTTTTTCCCACCAAAGTGGGGGATTATGCTAGGTTCATCTTTTCTTCAGGTTTAAATAATGCTTCTCCCGCCTTTACCTTTTTACGGATATCGTGGAGTGACTGAGGCCTGTCCTCGTTCACTTGTTGGATCCACGAATGAGATGCACCCGTATTGTCGTCGTGGCTAGCACCCCACTCAGCCATATCGAGGAGTAACGGAATAAGGTCCAATCCCTTTTCAGTCAACTTATAGACTTCCTTACGCTTGTCTTTCTGCATTGTTTCGCTTGATATAATGCCCGCATTTTGTAATGAAACGAGCCTACGCGTCAGTACACTTGTGCCAATTCGTTCATCCGAAGTTAAAAATTCACCAAACGTTGTTTTACCATAATAGACAATGTCACGCACAATGAGCATCGACCACGTATCGCCGATAGTTTCCAATGTGTAATTAATGGCACAGTCTGATTTTCTGTCATATCTTTTCACGCTTTTAGTATAGCATATTTTACTTTTATAATGAAAGTATGTTATGATGTGATCATAGTAAGGAGTAATTATGATGCAAGCAAAAACCGTGACCCTGAGTATCCCCACAGATAATCTTGAGCAAGCGTACCAATTCTATCTAAAAGGGCTCGGCCTCAAACTTGCCGTTGAAATGCCCGATGGCAGCCGACCTGAACCAGTAGTGTTCGCGCTCACGACTAGTTTTAATATTATGCTTGTGCCGAGCGACGGATTTACTTTTATTACTCCGGGTAACCAAGTTGCAAAACCGGGCTTATCAGAATGCGTGGTTGCAGTGAGCTTTAACACGGCGGAAGAGGTTGACGCGTTTATCGAAAAAGCCCAAAAAGCTGGTGCAACTATACCGGAGGCGACTGGACAAAAACCATGGGGCTATGTTGGGTATTTTAAGGATCTCGACGACCATCTTTGGATGGCAGTGCGTGAAGTATAATAAAGATGCGTAAAGTACTCTCTAAAGATGGAACATATATAGCATACGAAGTCAGTGGTACGGGACCCGCTGTTATATTAGTAGATGGGGCTTTGTGCTACCACGAGTCGGGTCCAGGGCGCAAAATTGCTGCGTTACTCTCTCGGTATTTTACTACTTATTTGTACGATCGACGTGGTCGTGGCGAGAGCGGTGATACGCAGCCGTATGCGGTGGAGCGGGAGATTGAAGATCTGGAAGCAATAATTCGTGTCGCAGGTGGTTCGGCGTACCTATTTGGTCAGTCATCGGGTGCCATCTTGGCGCTCGAAGCAGCCGAACGACTTGGGCCGACAGTTATTACGAAGCTTGCCGTATATGAGGCTCCCCTGATTACTAACAACGATCGCTTTGCTCTCGGTAAAAAAGATCTAGAATATATGCAGAAGCTTACATACGAGGGTCGTAGAAGTGATGCTATTCTATTCTTCTTTAAGAGCATTGAGATGCCTGGGCTATTTTCGGCTTTGCTTCGTGTTACGCCACTATGGTCAAAGATGAAATCGATTGCCCCGACGCTTGCAAACGACTTCGCTATTACAACACCCTATCAAACAGGAGTACCGTTACCTAAGGACAAATGGCAACATGCTACTATGCCGACCTGGGTTGGCGCCGGAAGTAAGAGCCCACATTGGATGCAACATAGTGAAAAAATGCTTGCCCAATTATTGCCAAATGCCCGCTACTCTCTGCTGCCCGATCAAACACATAACCTCAAGGCAGCAAAGCTCGTACCTGTCCTGAGTAGATTCTTTAAGAAGTAATTCTAAGCTGTCTATAGTAATACGGTAGCGGTGTTGCGTGTGGATTTCAGACTATCAAAAAGGGCATAGTGCATCTTCGCCTCCCTGCGTCGTCTGTCCTGAATGATGTGATATGCACACAAGGGTACTCTCTTGTAAATGCCTACGTAAACCCTCTGTCTATTCTAATTAAAGTCTGAAAAGGCATAGTCAACGGGTGTGATCTGGAAGACGACGAATGCACCATTGTGAATTTTAGTAACAGGAGGGGAATCGTCACCCTTATCATATGTGCGTGGATAAATAATACGCTTGAATGCCTTCTCTTTCATTTCTGGATCTGTCTCTACCTGTGCGACTGCCTTAATTTGCAGTTCTTGTAGTGCGGCGGCGTCATAAATGGTTAATGCCACTTGTGGATTTGAGTATATATTTCGTGCTTTACGCGTATGTTCCTTCGTTACAATATAAAGAACGTCATTGAATACAGTGTAGTAGACAACCGCACCAGAGACAGAGCCAGATCGTTCAACGGTTGATAACACCGCTATATCATGTGTCTTAAGAAAGTGTAGCGCCCCTAGGGGAACGCTCAAATCCGGATCAGGAACGTATTGAGCTGGTTGATGGGTATCGACACGTTTATGTTCTATATAATCTGCAAATTTCTGAACACTTGCTCGTCGGGCGAATGAAATAGTGTAATTACCGATCTTTGTAAATAGGGTGAGACTCGATCCAACCCCAGCTTCTGTTATATTAATGCCTGATATAATCTCATATGTCATTTCATCCATCGTAGTAAAACCAGGTCTATGATCTAAATATATAACACGCTGATCTGTCGCAACCAAGATGCCCTCGCTATAGTTGAGTAATCCCTCCTTATTCTTGTGGTGACCAAAAATCGCTGCATCAATAGTTTCACCTGCGTGTATTACTTTAGGAAGATAGCGACTCGTAAAGCGTAACGTCGCAAGATGGGATAGACCTGCGCGTTTTAGCTCATTGCGAACCTTCTCGCTATGGACCGTCTCTGGACTCGTTTTTGACACTAGACATTCCAATCTTTATCGATTAGACCGTATCGTTTTAGAAAAGTATCAATCTTGGACAGTGAATAATCTATGTGAGCAAGCTCAGTCGTTCGGAGCGAGCGTAGTGTTTTTGAAGATGAAGTATCTAATTTCAATTCATCAGTTAGATGTTTACGACGTCGTTTCAGTAGTAGATATTCATAGTTAATACCTAGAATATTTGATAACACAACTGGCTTACGCGCTTGAACTAATGACATTCCAATCTCCTTCTTACTCTCTGCATTCCATAGTAAACTCTTATCCGCAAGCATTTGTATGATCTTGCGCACTCACCCAGTGTGATATGAGATACAGCGTGGTGTAATTGTTTGATCAGTCTCGACAGAACGTGCCAGTTCATACTTAAGTGTTCATAGTTGATTAGACTCACAATAACAAAGTGAGATGCATCATAGCGTGAGAAGAAAGCCGTCGCTAGAATGATATGAGAAAGGAGGAAGTAGATATGAAAGATCGAGCACAGTCACAACTCGCAAGTATATTAATTGTTGGGGTAGGTGTATGGTTACTTGTGTCGCCCTTCTTCATTCCAGCTAGCACTGCTACGATTATCAACACAACAATCGTCGGTCTCGTCATGGCGCTTAGCGCAGTAGCTCAGTTGGTTTGGACGAACACGTTTCCAAGTTGGACAAGTATCGTCGCGGCTGTATGGCTTGCATTCTCGGTATTTATACTAAACGCAAGCGCTGCTTCAAGCTGGAGTATGGCTCTTTCCGCCCTTACTGTATGTATCCTAGCACTATGGGATCGTGCAGAGTTAAAGCACTTTCAACATACGCCACATTATGGCTCATCCCACTAGATAAAAGGGTTGATTCACAATAGGGAGTAGGCGAGAGCTCCCTATTTTTGAGACGTCGTCGTAAAGGCTATAGATCGTTTCCTAGGACTTTTTGTAATTCTTTTATGCTTTTTACAACTATTGATTTTCCCTCATAGATAACGAGAGGTTTGAGTTTACTTAGCTCGCGGTTCGCCGTCTCTCTTGAGAGACCAGAACTTTTTGCAAGTTCACTCTCGCTAACTGATAGCCGATAGCTACCATCGTCCTGTACCACTCCAAATCGGCTGCACTCGACTATCAGTTCAAACAGGAGCCTGCTACGCGCGCTACCACCCATAAGGTGCGCCATGCGACGCTGTAACCCATCGACGCCTGAGTATAGTCGACTTAAAAGGTTGTACATAACGTCAGGATTACTCTTCAGGAAACCAACGACCTCATCAGCCGGTGCAAGCTGCAATTCAACATCGGTCATGGCTTCAAAAAAATAGCGGTTGTCACCCTTATTAATCGCCCAGGACATTGGAAAGAAGGCGGGAGACTTAAAAACGTTAACTACAATTTCATCTCCACGATAATTGATGTCGTATTGTCTTATTTTACCACTCTGGATATGATAAACGCCTGCGGGTGCGTCGCCTGCGTAAATAACAATTTGCCCCTTCTTAATGCGCTTCGTTCGGTAGTGTGAGAAAAAAGTATCGATAGCACCTAGAATAGAATCATCCACGATAGTGACCTCTTATGTTGCTATTATACAGCGTAGCAGAAAACTGACAAATTTATCCTTAACGTAGTGACAGCAACTATAGGAAGTACTGCACACTCTAGGGATGCGTAGTCTTGTTTGTCCGTAACGCAGTTGGGGAACGACGAGCTAGCTCATTACCCTTCTTGTTTCTTTCTATGACCACGCTCACACTTACTTTGTGAGCGGTATCACGGTGTACTCTTGCTGTACGCGTTATTGTAGGTCTGATAGATATATGGAGAAAAATTCATGAAGAAGGATAGAGTTTACTATCTCGTAGCAACAATTGGCGCAAGCATGGGGCTTGTTGCGGCATTTATGCAAACGCTAGAAAAACTAGCTTCACTTGAGAACAAAGGCGCCGCGCTACCGTGTAACTTGAGCAGCGTATTTAACTGCAGTATCGTTCTAAACGCACCACAAAGTTCATTGTTCGGATTTCCTAATTCACTTATATGTATAACGATCTTCACATTTCTCTTAGCTATTGGAATTGTAGGGTTGACCCAAAGTAATATGGCGAAGAAGTTACTCTATGGGGCACAAATGCTTGCCTTCTTCATGCTGCTGTTTGCTCTATGGTTCTTACTAACTAGTACGTACAGTATCGGTGCAATATGCATCTTCTGTCTGATATGTTTCAGCGGGCTGTTACTTATTAACGGTGCATTCTGGCGTCTTAACCTTTCGGATCCTCAAGCGAACAGTACTTTCTTGAAAACTCTTCAGAAGATGACTGAGAAGAACTTTGATATTGTGCTATGGATCAGTCTTGCCGTACTTATGGCGGCGATCATTATTCAACATTTCTATATCTAGAGCAGGGATACGAGTTGATGAACGGTATAATTAAGCCACATCCAGTAGTTAGTTCGGGCAACTCTGATAACGCTTACGCGTATCTTTGCTATGATAGAAATATGGAAAACGCTAAGATCGTAACAGTTAATGCCGGGTCATCAAGTATGAAGCTGGCCGTATTTACGGCACATGACCTGCAAAAAGAATCTGAAGCGACAGTTGAAAACATCGGTACATCTACAGCCCGTCTCGTCACGAAAGACGACAGTAAGGCGGTCGCCGCCCGGACGCACACTGACGCCGTTGCCCTGCTAACAGAGTGGCTGCAGGGGTATGTTGAAACAGACACTATTATCGCAGTTGGCCACCGTATTGTTCATGGTGGTCCCAAATATTGCCAAACAACAGTTGCCACTAACGATGTACTCACTGAACTTCGCACATTTGCGGCGTTTGATCCGGAGCACCTGCCTATTGAACTCGATCTTGTTGCAACATTTCAAGAGACATTGCCAAAAGCACGGCATATACTCTGTTTCGATACCGCCTTTCACCACGATCTTCCGACTCGTTCGCGGCTGTTACCGATTCCACGTTCGTTTGAAGCAAAAGGGGTACGTCGCTATGGTTTTCATGGCCTATCGTACGCATATATCGTCGAAGAACTGCGTCGTGTGGAAGGCGACGTTGCAGCAAACGGTAATGTTATCATTGCGCATCTTGGTAGTGGTGCAAGCCTGGCGGCACTCAAAGGTGGTAAATCAATCGACACTACAATGAGCATGACTCCCGCATCAGGTATCCCGATGAGCAAGCGGTCTGGTGATCTTGACCCTGGTCTCATGTTCTATCTCACCCGGACACAGGGTTATGATGCCAACCGATTGCACCACATGGTAAATTTTGAATCCGGCTTACTCGGTATGTCCGAAACAACCGATGACATGAAAAAGCTACTCGAAATAGCAGGAGATGATAAGCGCGCCAGTGATGCGATAGATATATTCTGCTATAACGTTACAAAAACTGTTGGCAGTTATGCTGCTGCACTTGGAGGGCTTAACACGCTGGTATTTACGGGCGGTATGGGCGAAAACGCACCAAAGATTCGTAGCAAGATCTGCGAACAACTGGCCTTTCTCGGTATCTCACTTGATGACGCACGCAATCAGGCAAGTGCGCGGCGTATCTCAGTTGAAGGAGGTCTAGTTGGAGTACACGTCATCCATACTGACGAGGCAGTAACTATCGCACGAGAAACAAATAATCTGATACAGAGAGAAGGTGGAAATGAACCAAACTGAACAGCCATTAGATGGCAAAACACTGCACGATATTGATGCGTACTGGCGTGCTGCAAACTATCTATCAGTCGGGCAAATTTATTTGTGCGACAATCCGCTTCTAAAACGGCCTTTGAAACTTGAGCACGTTAAAAAGTTACTCCTAGGCCACTGGGGGACGACACCGGGTCAAAACTTTATTTATGCGCACCTCAATCGTGTTATTAAAGCCAATGACCTCAATATGCTCTACGTCTCCGGACCTGGTCATGGCGGTCCGGCGCTGGTGGGTAACGTCTACTTAGAGGGTACATTCAGTGAATACTACCCTGAGGTCCCTCAAAATGAAGCTGGGCTGAAGAAGTTATTTCAGATGTTCTCATTTCCCTATGGTCTTTCGAGCCACGTGTCACCGCAAGTACCCGGTTCAATCCACGAAGGTGGTGAGCTCGGCTATAGTCTTAGCCACTCTTTCGGTGCTGTCTTTGACAACCCGGATCTTATTGCGGCCTGCATCGTAGGCGACGGCGAGGCTGAAACTGGGCCGCTAGCAACCGCCTGGCACTCGAATAAGTTCCTGAACCCCATCACTGACGGTGCAGTACTTCCTATTTTGCATCTCAATGGGTATAAAATCAGCAATCCGACTATTCTTGCTCGTATTGAGCATGACGAATTAGAACAGCTACTTCGTGGGTACGGTTGGAATCCTTATTTTGTTGAAGGCGATGACCCAACGGAAATGCATCAGCTCATGGCTGCGAAACTTGATGATGCGGTGAGCGAGATTAAACGTATTCAGGGCAACGCTCGCAGCAATAACGATGCCACGCGTCCACGTTGGCCGATGATCGTCCTTAACTCACCAAAAGGCTGGACGGGCCCGAAAATAATTGACGGAAAACAAGTTGAAGGCAACTTTCGTTCGCACCAAGTACCACTGGCTGTCGATGAAACCTGCCCGGATAACGTGGCGGTGCTTGAGAACTGGCTCAAAAGCTACAAGCCAGAAGAGCTATTCGATGAGAATGGCACGTTACTTCCAGAACTGACTGCACTTGCACCGGTTGGTGGGCGTCGTATGGGTGCCAACCCACATGCAAATGGTGGTGGTTTTTTGCGTGAGCTTGATCTGCCAGACTTTCGTAATTATGAAGTAACATTTCCTGAACGCAGTGCTAGTGTTGATGGGAATGTGCATGCCCTTGGGCCATACATACGAGACGTTATTAAACAGAATGAAGCACGTCATAATTTCCGTGTCTTTGGCCCCGACGAACTTGTTTCAAATCGCCTCGAAGCTGTTTTTGAGACAACTAACCGGCAATGGGAAGCTCGTACAAAATCAGCTGATGAATTTCTTGCGACTAGCGGTGCTGTCCTCGATTCGATGCTGAGTGAGCATCAGGCTGAAGGCTGGCTAGAAGGCTATTTGCTTACTGGACGACACGGGGTATTTCATAGTTATGAGGCATTTATTCGTATTGTTGATTCAATGGTGAACCAGCACGCCAAGTGGATCAAAATGAGCAACGAATTGCCTTGGCGCAAGCCAATTGCGTCACTGAACTACTTGCTTACCTCGCATGTCTGGCGACAAGACCACAATGGCTTCACTCATCAAGACCCGGGTTTTATCGACCACTTACTTAATAAAAAGGCGTCAGTTGTGAGAATTTACTTACCACCAGATGCTAACACTTTACTTTCGACAATGGATCACTGCCTGAAAAGCCGCAACTATATTAATCTTACGATTACCGGCAAACACGACAGTCCTCAGTGGCTTACCATGGACGAGGCGATTGAACATTGCACCAAGGGTATTGGTGTCTGGGACTGGGCAAGCAATGATGACGGCGACCCTGATGTTGTCATGGCATGTGCTGGTGACGTGCCCACGCTTGAAACACTGGCGGCGGTTTCGATTCTTCATCAATACCTACCTGAGCTCAAGATTCGCGTAGTCAACGTCATTGACCTCATGCGACTGGAACCCGATACTGAGCATCCGCATGGCCTCAGCGATGCAGATTATAATGCACTATTCACGAGAGACAAAGAAATTATCTTTGCGTTTCATGGGTATCCATGGGTTGTCCATCGTCTAACCTATAGACGAGCCAATCGTAACTTGCATGTACGTGGGTATAAAGAAGAAGGTACGATCACAACCGCTTTTGATATGACGGTTCGGAACGATATGGACCGCTTCCATTTAGTGCTGGATGTTATTGAGAGAGCGGGTATCACGAGTAGTGAAGCGCATGGACTCAAGCAACTCATGGAGCAAAAGCTTATCGAACACGCTGAGTATATACGGATTAATGGTGTGGATATGCCGGAAATTCGAAACTGGAAGTGGAGAGTGTCGACTAATTTCCAATAAGACCATTTTTAGCAAGTAGTAAAGTGAGAGTTATCTAGTAGCATCGGATAAAATCTTAAAATATTATCTAACCCGTTCCAAATGAGTAGAATGAAACGTCACCGGTCACCGCGCTATCTTGCGTGGTGACCGGTGACTGACACAGTAAGCTCTAGGCCAACGAATACGTGTGGGCCGTCATCATGCCAGGGTTACTGTATAGGACCTTCGGCCAGCCGCGTGAGAGTTCACTCAGGCGTCGTTGTACGCGTCCGACAGGCTGGCCGACTGCCTCTGCCACTTGTGCAGTGGTGAGGTTCGGGCTGGGCTTGCCCAGCGACCTGAAGTGTTCGAGAATCATGTTATCCAGCTCCTCATCGGTGAGCTCGATCATGAAAGTCTCCTCGTATCCTAGCCTGACTTGACTGTCATTTTATATCATAATAATAAAATTAGTGCAATCTTAAATGTAACTATACATACCTGTTAAACAACTACAAAATCGATTCTAGGCTATGCCCAGCAACATATTCAGTGTATCGAAGACCGAAGTTGGGAACGTATGTCGCATAACAATCCATGCGCTACATCCGTCATGTAGCAATACGAGCTGCTCAGCTAACGTACTTGGTTCTTTTATACCGAGAAGCTTTGCCTCCTCCTCAAAATAGCCATACAACCTATCCTTAAACTCCCTCGCTATGTCTTTTGCTGAGGCATTCGAGTCTCGTAGCTCTATACTTGTATTCATAAGAACGCAGCCGTAAAAATCTTCGTTTTCAGCCACAGTCTCCATCATCTTAAAGACGTGCGTAATTCGCTTTACCGGGTCATCAGAGTCAAGACTTGTGCAAGCGTCGTACCACATATCTCCTAAGACTGAAATCGTCGCCGATGCGAGGACCTCTTTGGTAGAAAAGTATTTATAAAGTGTACGCTTTGAGACATTTGCTACTTCACAAATCCTGTCAACGCCAACAGTGTGAGCGTCGTGATCATAGAAAAGTTGCGTTGCTGCCGTAAGGATACGCTCTCTTGGCTTCACCGATTGCTTGTTCATAACAAAAGTATAGCACACGCACTTGCAAAAGTAAACAGATCGGTGTACTATTCAATCATTACACTTAAGAACAGAAGGAATACTATGTCACAAGGTACAACAATTGAAAACAAAACCATATTAATAACAGGGGGCAATCGGGGCATCGGCAAGTCACTCGTTGACGAAGCGCTCCGTAGAGGCGCTAAGCGTGTCTACGTGGGCACGCGACAGCCGCTAGTGCACTCAGATGAGCGTGTTGTGCCACTCATATTAGACATCACCTATGCTGCACAAATTCAGGCTGCAGCCAATCTGGTTGAAGATCTTGATCTTCTAATCAATAATGCTGGTGTTGCGCTATATGATGATCTTAGCGACAGAGAGGCAATTGAAAAGAGTTTGAACGTTAACTTCTATGGTCCATATGACGTTACGCGCGCCTTCTTACCACAATTGGTACGGAGCAAGGGCGCTATCGTCAACAACGTGTCGATAATGGCACTTGCTCCATTTCCTATGACACCCGCTTACGCTCTTTCTAAAGCGGCTACATTCAACCTGACACAGTCACTACGTGCATTACTAGCCAAACAGGACATAAGCGTATACGCTATACTTACGGGTCCTACGGACACCGATATGACAAAAGGCTTCGAGATTCCAAAGACCTCTCCCGATTCTGTAGCTAAGGCTATCTTTGAGGGAATAGTAAATGGTGAAGAAGAGATCTTTCCTGACCCTATGACCGCTCCTTTAGCTGACGGTTGGCGCAGTGGTGCTATCAAGGCAATGGAGCAACAGAATGCTTTATTTGTACAGTAAAATAAAGCATGAGAGTATACCCTTTTAGGCACATGAACTGATAGATAATAATTTAAAAAGGATCATTACTATGAACAATCAAGGTCAAAACTATACTACCAGCCTAACTGTCGACCAGTCTCCGGAGGAAGTCTATGCTGCTATCGTCAATCCCCGTGGTTGGTGGTCGGAGTCTATTGAAGGCGTAACGGATCAAGTCGGTAGTGTATTTTACTATCATTTTCAAACGGTGCATCACTGCACCATTAAGGTCGTCGAACTTGAAGTAGGGAAAAAAGTCGTCTGGCATGTACTTGAGAGTTACATGAACTTCGTTAAAGACCAGGCAGAGTGGGCTGGTACTGATATCATCTTTGATATCACAAGAAAGAATGACAAGACAGAAGTCCACTTTACACACATTGGTTTAGCCCCTGAACTAGAATGTTATGGTGTTTGCTATGACGCCTGGAAAACATACATCAACGGCAGTCTGCATGACTTAATCACGACAGGTAAGGGTCGTCCTAACGTTGGTGAAGGTATTACAGAAGCTGAAAAGAAGTTAAGCTAACTAATTAATTAATTAATTAATTTAATCATCTAACTTGAAGGAGCCATATGAGCGATCAAACAGATTATACAGTCAGTTTTACATTTGATAAAAGTCCAGAAGAGATTTTCAAAGCCGTTACGAACCCTCGTGCTTGGTGGGGAGAGCGTATCGAGGGTGCAACCGAGAAGCAAGGGGACGAGTTTACGTTTGAGGTCCCGGATACTCATTATTCAAAACAGAGGCTGATTGAAGTCATTCCTAACCGCCACGTAACGTGGCTTGTCATTGAAAGTAACTTAACGTTTCTTAAACAGCGCGATGAATGGACCGGTACCAAGATTGTCTTTGACATCACGAAAGAAGGTGATAAAACTAAGTTGACCTTCACGCACTTTGGTCTCAGGCCTGACGTTGAATGCTACAATTTCTGTGCACCAGGGTGGGATCAATATGTAAAAGGGAGCTTGGTTCAATTTATCCAGACTGGGATAGGCGCGCCGTTTGCAGTAGTTGAAGAGAAGTTGAAGCAACATAACGAGGATATCAAAGCCGACTGACCATCAACTATTCGGTTCTTTATCCTGTCTCATTACTCAGACACGTATTCCAGATTGGGGTACGTGTCTTTATCTTTCGTAGTTCTAGCTCGGTATGATATTCTCTAGCCGCTCTAGCCCGGCCTAAGATTTCTGAACCGTCGCTACCCCTCATCGTCAAAGACAAGACGAGGTGAAAAGAAGTAGACTTATAGATGATATGATGTTATAATATAAATAACCTCGTATACTTTGATGAGGAGAGACGATGGGGCAATTTGATGGCACCAAACTCGATCAGGTAATCGCGGGACTTACTGTCATTCGACAGATCGCCGCAGGAGAAGAGCCCGCTCTTTCGAACGGCTGGTCTCTCGGCGATCCGAAGAGGAATCCGCATAAAGACATGATCGTACTCCTGGCCCATGAGGACAGGGTAGTCATGGGGGCAACGCGTGCGTCAGCCGCTGCTCTCGGTCTCGTAGCGAGTATGGAGCGGGGTATAAATCCTATGGAGTTTTTGGCGATCTACAAGTCAGCCAGCTCCTGATATTCCTCATTCGACTCTATCAACGGTACCGGTGCTGATGGATGGACGTAAGATCTGCTAAACGTGGTACGGGACTCAAACCAATCAAGTTCGTCCGCTTAAAGCCCTACTCGGATGAGCTACCGCTCTCCGAGTAGGGCTGCTCTATTTCTAAGCACGGAACGTTCTATCTTCAGGCTCTCTACGAAGCGCTGTATAATTCGATTGAAATAATCGCATCAGTTGAGCTACCCTCTAAGGTGCTTAATGAGCTCATCTACGGCATCCATAGCTTTCGCAATGACAATCGGATTTGAGTAAGATCGTACGGAGTGGATCTTACCATTCAGCACCGTTAGAATGAGAACGTCGGACCATGTGCGCAGGCTCCCGTCTTTAAGCTCACTTATCTGGTCATATTCTGCGATTATGACACTCGTCTCTTTCGTCTCATGAACGATCGTATTGTTAAATGCTTTCCGTTTTAGAGGTGAGGCATCATTACCCGCGCGAAGCGCACTTGCAATAGTTTCCTTGCCTTCAATCCTACGTGGTTCGCCCGTGACGGTGAACATAGTCTCGATAACGGCATCATCCGCAAAAAAGTGAATGTACCCTTCAATGTCATGTGCTAGCAATAGTCTCTGTGTCTCTTCGAAAACCTGTCGTGGTGAAAGTATTGATGTTGCTGCCATAGCGCTCTCCTTGCATGTGTTACAATATTAAACGGAATATATATTCCGTTTAATATTGTAGAGGCTCTTCTTATGCTAGTAAATACGAAAAATGATTCCGATAAACCGCGAGCCGACAGTGTCCTCAATAAAAAACGTGTTCTTGAAGTTGCAGTCGTGCTATTCAATAAGCGGGGTATTGAAACGACTCTGGAGGAAATAGCGAAGGAGGCGCATGTTGGAATCGGTACTGTGTACCGTCATTTTCCTACAAAACATGCACTCTTTGAATCGGTTATACGGGTAACTATGTTGGAACTTATTGAGACTGCTCAATTCTTGCGCACGGCAAAAGACCCGGGCACCGCTTTATTGGAGTTTATGCTGCATATGGCGCATTCGGCAAAACTCAAGCATTCTCTCGTGGACGCTCTTGCGCTCACGGAAGAAACGGCTTCATCACATCTGCAGGATGTTATTCAGACATTCGACACAAACTTCATACATTTAGTAGCAAACGCTCAAAAAGCGGGTGCTATTAGGACGGATCTTACGGCTACGGATATACGTACACTGCTAGCTGGTTGTGTGTTAGCGAGTAAACGATCTCAGATAACGGATATAAGTACGCTTATTCAGATAGTGTATAAAGGCATTAGCACCAGTGATGGGTAGTTATACCTCACGGAGAATTTGAAAGACGTGCCTAGAGAGCTATAGAGGTTCTTTTATGTAAAGATGCTATAGATCTGTCGTTTAGAACAAAAGTATTTGACATAATTTAATAAATATAGTATTATAAAAACCGGCCAAGCAACCACCACTATTTGAGGTGAAAGATGCACGGTAAGAAGACCCGTGTTGGTCTGGCGATCGCGGTTGTCCTCGCAGCTATCATGTCCCTGGCGGGGTGTGATCTGTTCGGCAGCACCAGCGACTCGTTCGACCAGGCGTTCAACGGCTTCTCGGCCACACTGACCACGTACAACCAGTACGGCCAGCCGGTGGACGAGATCAAGGGGTCGAGTTTCCACGTCACTCGTGACACGGAGTTCGACACCTCCAACAGCGACGGCAGCAGCAACAACGACTCGAAGGTGCTGCTGATCAGCCTCGCCAACAGCCACATCGAGCACGTCGGTTCGACGTTGATTCTGGCACAGGACGGGCTCGTGGACATCACCGCGCAGCTTCCGCCCGAGTTCCGGTTCACCAACACGAAGCCGGGCACGCCGTGGCTGAACGACCTCCGCTACAACTTTACGCGCTACTGGCACGGTACCGCCAAGACCATCATGATCCGCTCCCAGGACGGGACGCCCATCAAGGTCTACGGCGGCAACGACGTCCAGGTGCTGAGCACCAGCGTGCCGACCTCGACGTGGTTCCGGATCGACGGCAAGACGCTGTTCGTTTACCGGGCCGACTACACCGTGGTCGACAACAACCTGATGCCCAGCAGCAACTGATAGCGATGCCGGCCTAGAGCTGAAGCATCGCAAGCGGGCCTCCCGCCCCATCCCCGTGTTCTACCGAGAACGCCAGGGAGGGGCGTTTTCATTTAGTAAAAATGTGCATATTGATGCCATACTCTTAGAATATGTCGTAGGGGCTTTGAAGAAGCTAACTGACATTGTTTAGGTGTTGTACGAGGAGCCTGTCTTGCTATTTTCTATAAGACAGCGTTATACTGGCATTGAGATGAATGCTGTTCAGCAGAATATTAGCATTATTATTCCCGCTCTATAAGCGGCATTCATTGCTCAATACTAAGAAATAAATGAGAGCATTCCGGCCGCAAGCCGGAATTTTTTGTTTTTAAGGAGAATACCTATGGCAACGTTATTAGAACGACTTTCACTCACTGGTACGCAGGATGCTGAAGCACTTCATACGATTAATATGTATAGAGATGCGGCGGGAGAGCGGTTTGTATTGAGCGAACTTGAAAATGAGTTTCCTTATCTTATTCGTCAGCTTGGAGTCGATGGTCTCTATCTTGCAGATGCTGCCGCAAATTACGCTGGCACTTTTAAGTGGAGGGGCGCTTTTGTTAAAATGCACGAACAACAACAAGCAGGAGTCGAGTCGGTTACTGTGCCCTCGGCTGGAAATCATCTTCGTGGAGCAATTATCGCGGGTAGGATCCTAGGAATGACTGTCCATGGTGTTGTGCCGTATTCGGCGCCGGAGAAAAAGAAGGAGGGTGCTCTTCAATTGCAACCAGACAGATCACTACTCCAGCTTCACGTAGAAGGTGATACTTTTGATGAAAGTCTCGCATGGGCCAGGGCGCATGAAGAGGAATTTGGTCCACTAGTCCATCCTTTTGATGATTCGACGGTTGCTGCGGGGCAGGGAACTATTACGGATGACATCTTTGATCAAGCGACAGCAAAAGGGGTAGATGTTCGCCATATTGTTGTACCGGTGGGAGGTGGAGGACTCTATAGGGGTATTGCACAGCGTGCCACTGTTCGAATGCCTTGGGCTACTATCCATGGGGTGGAAGCGGAGGGAAGCAACAGTCTATCGATCAGTAGTAGGAACGGAAGAGTGACAAGAGCGGAAAAACCAAACAAACGATACGGAGGTTCGGCAGTACTGACTACGGGTGAAGGGACGTTGAGGGCGTATCAGACTCTTGCAAATATGCAACTTTGGTCAAGTGAAGACGAGGACGTAAAGAAGATTGCAGAGGACTATCTTGATAGTGTCGAAGACCGTGGTTTAGACCACTCTTCAGGCTTTGAACCGTTTGAACCAACGACACTCGTGGCGCTTGCGGCGCTTGAACGTATCGCAAAGGAACACCCTGGTGAAGGAATTGTTGTCGTCGGTACGGGACGTAATGACTCGCCAGAGATGGCCTTGCAATAACATAGTTTTTTGGATCTCGTTATCGCTAAATGATCCACTATGTCAGCCTACTATTGACAAAACCATATATAAAATCTATTTTATTGTTGTAAGCAGGTACCTTCGAACAGGGAGTATACCCCTTATGAGCGAACAAGGAGGCTGTCCTCTCGATTCTCGAGGACGCGTGCCCCAACACCGAGGAGGGCAAGGGACCTGGCAACGCCAGTCTGGTCTGGATGACAGCCTCTGAGGTGGCGCAGGCTGGTGACATGTCCATCGAGGACGCCGAAGATGGTCTGAACGAGGCGGTCGTGCAACAGCTGGTTCTCAAGGGGACCGGCGAGCACGAGGGTGCGTATGCCCTCAACGACCCCGATCTCAATCAGCTGTACGCCGCGGTCTGACGTTTGAGGTTATTGCTACAGTCACCATCCGATCGAGTACTGCTCGATCGGATGGTGACGCACCACTTTCAGAGTTTCTTAGAATATGAAACTCAGTAGTGTATCAAGAGATTATGAATTAATAGTGAATATCTCCTAGCGACACAGATCCTTCGATAAGCTTCAAAACATGATAACATTGACATGTTTAATTTTCAATGCTATCGTATTTATTGTCCCCGTCATCTGTTTCTAGGGAGCGTATTATGTATCTGACGTGGGTGAGATTGAACGACGATCGTGAAGTGCGTGTGGATCAAATCGTCGAGCGGTACTACCTTCAACCGACCGAAGCGATCCCGGCAAGTGGCAGTGTACCTGCCTTAGCCGCCTCAGAGAGGCGAAAGATCATGCACGTGCGACTCATCACTGGCGAGACGCATAGAGTAAGTTTGCTATGCGAGGCTCGAGTCACTGAAGAGACCGACCGATACGTAGCTTCGTTCAACACGGAGTTCGAACCGGTTCTGTATTCACGCCGTCAAGGTTAGAAACTCGCGGTTGGCGGCCCGTCACCCTACCTCTTCGTGATACGAGTAAGATAGGGTGACGGGCGGATTGAATATTGAAGTGTTAATCCCCTCATAATAAATAGCAAGGCTTAAAGTCAAATAGATATGCCACGTCCTCCTATATACGAAATGGCACCCCATACAGGAAGATCTGCAAGGCTTATCTCGAAGCTCTACGGTTATAGGTCTCCTAAAGAATTTGTTGCTGAGTTACCCGAAAATGCCCGGGTCGCCGACATCGGAGCGGGTAATTCGAATCTCGGACGTGTTGCTGCTGGTCTCCGCCCTGATATCCAGTGGACAAATATCGATATTCAGTACGATGATTTTTATCCGTCTCTACGAGAAAGATCAAAAGCTCCAGACAATGTTTCGTATGTTGCCGCAGATATTCTACATTCCTGCTTGCAGGCAGGCTCACTCGATCTCATCGTTTCCAATGCTGCACTTCCCTTTATAATAATGACCGATGAAGTGCTTGCGATGCGTGCCTTGTATTCAATGCGAGAGTCATTAAAGACTGACGGAAGAATGATACTCGGAAAAGGTATCGTCAACGGTGCACTCTTTCGAAAAAAAGATGGAGCCGTCCATGCAACGGCTCAAGAATTTGATGAGGATCCTGAAAAAGTTCTCCGTGAACTTACTGTAAGAAAATAGCAAGAAAGGCGAGTGGATGACCTTAATCGACAGCAAGAATGAGGGTGCGGATGTAGCGAATACGGTATTATTAGAATATGAAACTTCTCCTCACCTCGGGCGGACTTCGCAATGGCTCCATCCTAAATACTTTTAAGGATATGCTCGACAAGCCCTTTCATGAAGCTACCCTCTGTTTTATCCCGACAGCCTCACTCGCTGAAGCTGGGGATCACGGCTGGTTTGTAGATGACCTTAATCGAATCCATAGCCTAGGCTGGAAACAGTTCGATATTCTTAGCCTTGAAGGATTACCTAAAGAGATGATTCTTGACCGGCTAAACGTCGCTGATGTTATATATGTTGAAGGTGGTAACACCTATGCACTTGCTAAAGCAATTGTGGATAACGATCTGGCTGGTACCTTACTGAGTATCCTCAAAACAAAAGTATATGTTGGTGTCAGTGCTGGTTCAATGATCTTTAGTAAAGATCTAACCGAGCGTATGGTTGCTTGGTACGGCGAAGACGAAGCTCTGTATAACGCGAACGACATGCAGCAGCTTTCACCACTCAATGTCTTCGACTGGTTCTTGAAACCTCATGTCGATTTCACAGATTGGAAGGCTGAAGACATGAGTTTTCCATATTATGCTATAGATGACCAGACGGCAATAAAAGTGGTAGGCAGTAAGGTTGAAGTCGTTTCTGAGGGTGATTGGGAGTTTGTGGAGTAATGGCCCTCGTCTATATCACCGGCATCTCTGGCTCAGGAAAAACGACCGTTCGCAATGAATTACGACGCCGAGGTTATATAGCTTACGGTACTGACGAAGATGATCTCGCTCATTTTTATAACAATGAAACAGGTGAGCGAATAAGACATCATGTAACTGCCGAAGATCGTACGCAGGAATGGCGTGCACAACATACTTGGAAAGTAGAGCGAGCGGCTATAGAAAGGCTACGAGAAGAAGCACAAGATACTCCAGTGTTTCTTTGTGGTGTAGTTGCGAATGATACCGGTGATTTCTGGGATCTTTTCGATATCGTCTTTGCACTGAATATCAACGAAGAAACATTACGACATAGAATCACTACTCGTACCAATAACGACCACGGTAAAAATCCACATGAATTTGAAGGACTGCTGAACTGGCAAAAAACTGCGCAAGAAGACTACGAGAGGCTCGGAGCGGTTCTTGTTGATGCGATGCAACCACTAAACATGGTTGTGGATGAGATAGTGAGAAAGAGTACGACTGTCACTAAAAAACAAGACGGTGCCCCAACTCATCTCCAAGCCCGCAAACCAGGTGGCGGACCACATCAGTCATGGTCAAGCAACCTCATCCTGCAATCTAGTGACTGGATTATAACGCACTCTGCGTATAGAACGCCCGTTCGACATCACACAAAAGATCTCACCTATGTTATGCAACATAGTAACGTAGGTATCTTCAATACCAAAGAATACTACAATGTTTTTATTGATTTCCATAACGATGGTCGCTTTAAAATGCTTTATGTGAATGTCGCAACGCCAGCAGAACTAAAAGGCGGTGTACTTTCCTGGACTGATCTCTATCTTGATATTATCCGCATGCCCGACGGACAAGCTGAGCTTGTCGATCAGGATGAATTCGATGAAGCCATAGCTAAGGGGCTTCTTGCGAATGATCTAGCAGAGAAGGCGGAAGCTGTTGCAAGCGACTTAATGCCACTTATAAATAGGGGAGAATTTCCGTTCCTAGTGAAGAACTATAGTGAAACAACCGAGGAGATTGCACGTCATTTTGGTCATCAAAAAGAAATGTTCCCCAGTTTAGAGAATGTGTCGAACGGCGTTCAAATAATATAGGAGAGTGCAATGAGCATAGATGAGGAAGCACCAATTTGGACAATAGACAGCTCAGAATATGTCGTCAACGACAGATTCATGAAACTACGTGCCGATGCGTGTACTACGCCGCAAGGCGGCAAAGTAGGAAGATACTACGTACTTGAGCTTGCGGATTGGGTTAACTGTATTGCAATAGACGAGGAAGATAATGTCATTATGTTGAATCATTATCGACATGGTGTTCAGAAATATATCTCAGAATTTATCGGGGGCGGTATTGAAGCATCAGATCCTTCGCCAATGGACGCCGCAAAGCGCGAGATGGAAGAAGAAGTTGGTTATACTGGCGGTACGTACTACCACGTTGGAACAAGCTATCCAAATCCAGCAAATCATACTAACCAAGTCCACACCTTTCTTGCTATCGGTGGGAAGATTGATAAAGACCAAAGTCTTGAGGCGGGTGAGACCCTCACCTTCGAAAAGATTCCTTTTAAGACCGCTATCGAGCAGATGAGTGCACCAGATGCAGTCTATCCGGCTATTTATATTGCTGCATTATTCCACACGATGAATTTTATTCGAGCATCCAGTGATCCTGCGCTAGAGCACTTGAAGCAATATGCCTAAGGAGGGTGAGGATATATGATACGTAGCTAGCATTGAGAGCATAGTATTGACGTAGATTGATGGGTTGTATAAAATACGTGTATATACACCAATTTTAAAAAATGAAGAGAGATATGAAGAAAAAACCGCTCATTCTTATGTCGCTGCTACTTGCAGCATTTGTCATAAATCTAGATGCAACAATCGTGAACGTTGCGCTGCCCGCTCTTACGAGACAATTAGGGGCGACCACATCACAACTGCAGTGGATTGTTGATGCCTATAATCTGGTATTTGCAGCGTTACTCCTCAGTACTGGTAACCTCAGCGATAGAATAGGTCGTAAGAAAATGTTAATCGCTGGTCTGGCTGTATTTGGTGCTGCGAGCCTTGTTGGCTCTTATGCGGTAAACACGACAGAGCTTATCGCAGCGCGCGCGGTAATGGGCCTGGGAGCAGCCATGGCATTTCCTGCTACCCTGTCTCTTATCACAAGTATATTTCGTGAGCGACACGAACGAGCGAGGGCGATTGGCTTATGGGGCGCAACGACAGGTGCCGCGATTGCGCTCGGTCCTATTGTCGGTGGTTGGCTTCTAGAAAACTATTCCTGGGCAAGTATTTTTGTCGCCATGAGCCCGGTCGCACTTGTTGGAATAATCATGGCAGCACTCTTTATAGATGAACCTCGAAGCGAAGGACTTACTCATATTGATATAGCCGGCCTCCTCTTATCAGCACTTGCTATGGGCACATTAGTATATACAATTATTGAAGCACCAACCTATGGCTGGTTGGACGGTAAGACAATTGCCGGATTCATTCTTACACTCGTCCTACTGAGCCTATTCATCATTCGAGAACGGCGAGCTGAGTCACCAATGCTCGACATGACACTTTTCAAAAATGGCCGCTTTAGTGCTGCTAGCGCCGCAGTCGCAATTGCGTTCTTTACGTTGTTCGGTTTTACGTTTCTGATGACACAATACTTTCAATTCACTCGCGGGTATAGTGCAATTTCAACCGGTATACATTTGCTACCCGTTGCCATAAGCGTCGCAGTCGGATCTATTGTCGGAACAGCATTAGCTGTGCGTATTAGTACAAAATTAATCGTCACCACTGGTGTTCTTCTTATCGCCGTTTTTTACGCCTGGGTAGCAAGTACTATCAGCCCTTCTCTTGATTACGGTATCATTGCTTTCCAAATGATTATCTACGGTCTCGGTCTTGGCCTTACTTCAGCACCAGCTACCGAATCTATCATGGGTGCAGTACACGTTCATAAGGCCGGTGTTGGATCAGCGATAAACGATACAACGCGACTCGTTGGTGGGACGCTAGGCGTTGCTATTATCGGTAGTTTGTTTGCTTCGCTCTATCAGGATAAAATAGCACAACTTCTTTCTTTGCACATCCCATCTGGTCTTGTTGCTACTATGAAACAGTCAGTAGGCGCAGGCTATGTTGTTGCTAGCCAGGCAAACCAACACGGTCAATATGCCATTGCCCATCTCCTTTCAAACACAACAACAGATGCACTCATACATGGTATTCAAGTAAGCTGCACACTTGCTGCAGCTGTTGCCCTAGCTGGTGCCCTTGTTGCGATCGTCTTCCTACCATCTAAGCCCGCAATCAAAGAATAACTACATATGTGTAGGCGTCTTAGTGAAATATATATCTAAAGCATCAAAAGCGAGGAGATGAACAATAATGTCAAATGAAAAAGATCCTGATGAGGCACTGAACCGAGTACAAGAATGGTTTAATGGTGGTAGCCATCTGGGATATGACCCCGTAAAGCGGGTAGCATCATCAACGCTCAGTCCTCGCAAGATATTTCTTCGTAGTGAAGGCGAGCTCGCGAATGTCGTATCATTTATGCCAGGATACCCGGACGGTTCAATAGGATGGTCAAAGGTAGTGCCCTACTTACCAAATGCGAATGAAATGCCAAAGCTTTTTGTCGAATATCTAGGTATGGGGGATAGTGACAAGCCAAAAGACTACGTCTACAATACATCCGAACGGGCGGACATGGTTGAGGCTGTGTGGCGTAAGCTTGGAGTTACATCAACAGTTCTTGTCGGATTTGATTTCTCCTCACTTGTTATTTTAGAAATTCTTCAGCGTCGATTAGAGCGCGTGGAGCGAGGCGAACCTGCGAGTGGACCAGAGATACGTGGGGTCTTCATTTTTAATGGAGGCCTGTACACTGATGGGCATAGTCATCCATGGTACACAACGCCAATACTCGAACGTCTATCCGATAAGGCTGCTGAGAAAGTGGGCGAGTCATTTAAGATCTTTAAGATGATCATGAAAATGACGTTGTGGTCGAAAGACTATCATGTAACAGATGGAGAGGTCCGCGCTCTATACGACACGATGGATCGTCATAACGGGCTTTTTTACCTCGCAAAAGCAGCACGCTTTGTTGATGATCACAAAGCTCAGGGTACACGACTTGATTTCGGACGTCTTTTTGCTCTCTATCATGATCAGTTCCCATTCGTCATAGGAGGAAGTGACGCTGACCCATTCGAGCATCGACAGATTCGTCTCACGCAAGAACGACTTAAAGGAGCGACTAATTTATTGGTGGTTACGTTACCGGGTGGCCATCTTACGACCAACGAACACCCAAAGGAACTCGCTGATTTGATCATCGAACTCTACGATAGAACGTTATAGTGCTCTATCTGGCAAGACAATAGACGACCAACAGTAAAAAAGGAGACTACCATGAACACAATTGAAGAACTTATTGAACGCAACCACGACTTTGCCACAACAAAGTTTAAGCATAGCCAAAGTCTTCTGCCGTCAAAACGAACCATCATTGTTAGCTGTGCTGATCCAAGGGTGGATCCAGCGCACGTGCTTGGTGTCGAGCAAGGTGAGGCCGTCATCATACGAAATAGTGGTGGTCGATTCGTGCCATCAACGATGCTTACTATGGGCCTACTGAGTACACTGGCGCGAGATGAGGCGGGAGATCAAAGTGGAGACTGGAATCTTATCTTTTTGCATCATACTGATTGTGGCATTATACATCTTGAAACGAGCTCACCCGATATGCTTGCGGCGTACTTTGGTGTTACGCCTGGTGAGCTTGCGCCGTTTAAAATTGCCAGTCCATATGAGGCGGTGCGTGTTGATGTCGAGGCTGCAACGTCAAACCCTCGTATTCCAAAAAACTTTCTCATTAGCGGTATAGTCTACGATGTGGAAACAGGGGAGGCGGTTGTTGCAGCTCCTCTCGTGTCGAAAGCTGAGGTCTAGGGTGTTCTTGGAAATCGAAAAGGCCGGACAGTGCCGGCCTTTCCTAGTGTGCAGGTTTTAGCGAGTCCAGATGACCTCATAGGGGAGACCCTGCTCCTCCACCGCCTTGACGACGGCGGGGTAGCAGTATCTTGCTTCCTTAGGGAAGTCATCGTCCACAGGAACGATCTCCTTCAGGCCGTTACTGACCAGAAGCGCGTTCAGGTCCGCCCAGGAGTTGGGCTGACCCGGTTTGCGATATCCGATTCGACCTTCCGCTTGGTCCATGGCTGCGCGAAGCTGTTCGTAGACGGCCAGCCGGCCGTCGACGTCGATCCCGCAGCCGTGCATCTCTTCGAGCGCGGCGTTCACGTTCTTGGCGTACTCCTCCTCGCACCCGAAGTAGAAGATTGCACCTTCCAGGTCAGATGGGGTGACGGTTCCTCGCGCCATGGAGCGCAAGGTGCCACTGAACGAGATGATGAGCGTTGTGTTACTCACGACTCCTCCTACAGGTGTACCTACTGCTAGGATAAACCTATTTTAACATTAAATATATATTAGGTCAAACTCGTTTTTTCGTAACTTCAAAATAATAAAAAAGGTCGTGAAATTGAAGAGGGGCACGCGCTATGGCGTGCCCCGTCTCCTGTTGAGCTTGGTACTACTAGGCGGCCTGAGCCACCGCGACCGCGGGCTTCCGCGACCGGTCCATGGCGTCCCGCAGGGCGGAGAACCAGTTCTCGCCCTCGACCGCGAGCGTGATGCCGCTGTCGCGGAGCGCCGTCTTGTTGCGCTTCGTGGTGACGGCCAGGATGACCGCCCGCTTGACGTCGCTGCGGTGCGTGGTGCCCTTGGGGAGCATGTCCAGCATCGCGTCGAAGCCGTCGAGCGTCTCGCCGAAGGCGAGGCTCACGGCCTCGCGCGCCATCTCGACGTTGGCCTTCTCGGTCCAGGTCGCCTTGGCGCGCGTGTCGTTCTCCACCCACTGGGTGAAGTGCTCGACGGCGCCGGTGGTGATCTGGTCGATCAGTTCGATCTGCGCCTGCTGCCGGTTCTCGGCCGCCTTGGCCTGCGCCTGCTGCCGGTTCTCGGCCGCCTTGGCCTGCGCCTGGTAGCGCGCCTTGGCGGCGCCGATCCCGGTGCCGACGTGCGGGTTGCGTCCGGTTGCTCCGGTGGGCTTGCCGCGGTTGACGCGCTTGCGGGCCTGGGCTGCGCGCTTGTTCGCCGCGTGCTCGGCCGGGGAAAGCATGCCACCGGTGGCGGTCTTGCTCATGTGAATCACACTCCGTGGTTCGTAGTAACGCTGACAGGTTCACGTCTGGACTCAAGTTGATCGAGCCTCAGTGATGAACGTATAATATCATAATATTTATATAATGTCAATAATATATTTAAAAATATAGCATGAAATGTTAATAATATAAGTAGATGCTTAAGACTCTGAAAATGAGAAAAGCTCGTCCAATCGCTCGGACGAGCTTCACTCATGTGCTTTCTTGCGGTGATGCCAGCGGCCTAGCCTAGTAGGCGCTGCAGAGCAGGCCGGCCAGCGCGAAGAAGAAGGCGACGATCAACAGCCCGATCAGGATGCCCTCCAGGAACCCGAGGAACGGGTCGCTGGTGTCCTGCTTGTGCACCAGGCTGTCTCCGCTCGGGGAGACGGACTGCCAGTAGATGGTGTCCGTG